>ERZ779852.111-NODE-111-length-89837-cov-5.872168_pt1 | contig 89837 bp, 64 predicted proteins | sample MGYA00511559_ERZ779852 | MGnify/ENA primary metagenome ERZ779852 (study PRJEB29588, sample SAMEA2157977) | human gut metagenome | biome: human gut; feature: human-associated habitat; material: faeces | place: Denmark | collected 2008/2010 ...
CTGAGTTTATCAAAGCCATCGGCATATTTTATAAGAATGAATTAAATGCCATCAATACGTATTTAGTCAACCAGCCCACCAAGACCATGCCAAATCTAAACTCACTGATTGCGGCATTACCTTTGCTAGCTTTAGTGGCGTAATATAGGATTGAAGCAAACGATAAGAAACAGTATCCAAAGAACAGTTTAATAAGTTACGGCAAGGTGTACGAAAATCAGCAGAAGAGCCAAGAAAAAAGATTTAGGATGTAGTTCGATGATATTTGATTGGATTTCAATAAAATTCTGTATTTTTGCAGATGGATAGAGGCAACTCTTTCCAAGACATAAGAGAAAACGATTGGTAGAAAAGCAGACCATGCATGTTAATTAATGAGATAATTATGAGACAGTTCATCGGCTACTTTCTTGGATTTACTATTTTTATTATAGGTCTACCTACGCTCATGTGGCTTTGCAGTGACTTAATCGTCCCGACCTTCTGGCAATGGGTAGTGGGTGGGATGTTGGCTGTTGCAGGGTTAGCTTTGGCCATATGGAGTGTTGTGTATATGAAAATTCATGGTAAAGGCAATCCGTTTGATGCGATGGGGCACGAGATTGCTCCACGAACTCAACACCTAATGACCAATGGTCCATATCGTTATAGTCGCAATCCGATGCTCAGTGGGACATTAGTTTATTATCTCGGCATTATCACGATATTGTTTTCTTGGCAGGCGGTCCTCATCTTCGTAGTTGTAGTATTCATTATGATGGTTCAAGTCCACAACGAGGAACAGCGTCTTGAGCGTGATTTCGGTGATGAGTATCGAAACTACAAACATAAAGTGGGAAAATTTTTCCCAAAGCTATGATCTTTTGATTACATGGCCGTTATCCAAGCACGCTTCACTGTGCCGGAAGAGCATCTTCCTTGAAAAGGGGCGCCATTATTGTATAGTTCCTGTTAATAAGAGACCTTTGGCTTTAATGTTAATTCGTATTGTCCCAACTTTGCATTTTGGATACAATAGAAGGTGCAGATCTTGCAATTGCTTGATTTACATTCTTTATTGCGGAGAGGAGGCAGTTCCCTATTTGCATCTGAATTATCCAGCCGATGAATCCGGAAATTTTGTGCAAGATACTCCGATGGAAGCTTTCGACTTCGCTCTGTCGTTCAATAATTCTCAAATTTGCAACAGCACCCGTTCCTGAACACATTCTGAATTGATAATAACAGATTAAGCAGATAAACCTGCATATCATATTTTTATCTGCTACCACAAAGATGATTCATTAAATAATATAAAAGCACCCAATTTTACATTATAGGGCGTAAAATCGGGTGCTTATGTTTGTAAAACATTGATTCTCAATGCTTATTGCGGAGAGAGAGGGATTCGAACCCCCGGAGGTGTGACCCTCAACGGTTTTCAAGACCGCCGCAATCGACCACTCTGCCATCTCTCCATGTGGTCTTCCGCCGCCATGGCGAAATTGCGAATGCAAAGTTAGCGTTTTTTTTGCAATTTCAGGCTATATGCGCACAATTTTTCGCTGTGCCGTCACTGATACGACGTGCAAACGACCCTTCTTCATTGCTTATTCGGGCACGAACTAACTTTGCAAGCCGACATAAACGCCAAAATCTCGAGGCATGAGGACTACGCGTCGTATATGGTGGGATCGGGTATGCCGGCAATCTGAAAGGCTTCGCGACGTTCGCGACAGGTGCCGCAGGTGCCGCAATGGTGTTCGCCGCCGCGATAGCAGCTGTATGTATGGCTGTAGTCTACGCCTATGGCGACGCCGCGTTCTGCTATCTGACCCTTGGTGAGGTGTGTATAAGGCGTCAGCAGGGTAATGCCGTCGTAGGTGCCGGCGGCGATGGCTCGCGACATATTCTCGACAAATGCCGGGCGACAGTCGGGATAAATAGCGTGGTCGCCGCTGTGGTTGGCCAGCATCACGTGCGCCAGATGGTGTGTCTCGGCAAGGCCGGCGGCTACGGAAAGCATGATGCCGTTGCGGAAGGGCACGACGGTGCTACGCATGTTTTCGTCATCGTAATTGCCTTCGGGAATGGCATCGGCGCCGGAGAGCAACGAGCTGGCAAAATGCTCGCCGATAAACTTCAGGGGAATAACCATCAACGGAATACCAAGCTTGGCGCATTGGAAGCGAGCACATTCAATTTCGCGCGCGTTGTGATTGCTGCCGTAGTCATAGGTTACGGCCATGGCGATGCGCGAGGCGTATTCGCAAAGCATGGTGACGGAGTCCATGCCTCCGCTCACCACCATCAGGGTGTCTTTTTTCATAGTCTGCAATAGTGGTAGCCCGGGAATTACATATCGTTGCGGAAGGAGGCCATCAGTCGCTCACGAGCCATTTCCTTGTGGTCTTCGTCGCCGTAATTGGCAAAAGGAATAATGGAGATGCCGCCGCGCGGTGCAAAAAGCCCGGTGACTTCGATGTACTTTGGATCCATCAGGCGGCACAGGTCCTTCATGATGATATTGACGCAGTCTTCGTGGAAATCGCCGTGGTTGCGGAACGAGAACAGATATAGTTTCAGGCTCTTGCTCTCGACCATCTTGGTGCGCGGGATATACGAGATGATAATTTTGCCGAAATCGGGCTGTCCGGTCTTGGGACACAGCGCCGTAAATTCGGGACAGGTGAAGGTCACGAGATATTCGTTGTCGGGATGCTTATTGTCAAAGGTCTCAAGCATCTCGGGACAGTAGTCGGTGGGATATTTGACGCCGGTATTGCCCAGCAGGGTCACTCCCGGCATTTCTTGTGGTGTACGACTCATAGTGTATTTTCTGTGAATTCAGTCTTTTTGTTAGCGTCCTTAGGGATCTTAGGGTCACTAAAGTCATGCAAAATTACGCATTTTCCGCGATATGGCGGACGGCATGGCGGCGCGGCAGTCAGAATGACTGCATATCTACCAGACGCTTGTAGTATCCGTCAAGGGCCAGCAATTGGTCGTGAGTGCCGCGTTCGACAATACGGCCTTCGTGCATGACGCAAATCATGTCGGCATTGCGTATGGTCGAGAGCCTGTGCGCAATCACCAGTGTAGTACGGTCTTGCATCAGGCGTTCGAGTGCCTGCTGGACCAGTTGCTCGCTCTCGCTATCGAGGGCGCTGGTGGCTTCGTCCAGTATCAGTACGGGTGGATTCTTGAGTATGGCTCGCGCTATGGATACGCGCTGGCGCTGGCCTCCGCTGAGGCGGCAGCCGCGGTCGCCGATATTGGTCTGATAACCCTCGGGACTTTCGATGATAAAGTCGTGAGCATTAGCGATACGGGCGGCCTGCTCTACTTGCTCTTGGGTGGCTCCGGCAGGCGCGCCGAAGGTGATATTATTGAAGAACGTGTCGTTGAACAATATAGCTTCCTGATTGACATTACCCATAAGCGCACGCAGGTCGTGTACGCGCACATCGCGGATATCGATGCCGTCGACGGTGATGCTGCCGCTGTCCACGTCATAGAAGCGCGGCAGCAAATCGGCCAGCGTGGACTTGCCGCTGCCGCTCTGTCCCACCAGGGCCACGGTGGCGCCTGCCGGGATGTCTAAGCTGACATCATCTATGACTTCATGGTCGCCGTAGCTGAAAGATACATGCTTGTAGCTGATAGCCCCGGCATGTGGCGGCAACGTCTTGGGATGCTCCGGATCGGCGATGGGATTGACCGCCCCGAGAATCTTGTCGACGCGCTGCATCGACGCCAGACCCTTCTGAACCGAGTAGGCAGCCTTGCTCAAGTCTTTGGCCGGATTGATGATGCTGTAAAATATCACCATGTAATATATGAACTGCGGGGCATCAATGCCGGCGCTGCCGCCCAAAATGAGCGTACCGCCAAACCACAGCACTATCGCGATGGCCGCCGTACCCAAAAACTCGCTCATCGGATGAGCCAACGACTGGCGACGCGCTATACGATTGGACAGACGATAGAACTCCTGATTCTCGCGATGGAAACGTGCACGCACCTTATCTTCGGCGTTGAAAGCCTTGATGATGCGCAGTCCGCCAAGGGTCTCCTCGATATTGGACATCAATACACCCCATTGGTTCTGCCCCTCAAGCGACTGACGCTTAAGACGTTTGCCTACACGACCCATAACCATTCCGGCCAAAGGCAGCAGCACAAACACAAACACAGTCAGCTGCCACGACACGGCCACCATCATAGCCAGGCACACGACAATCATCACCGGATTTTTGAACATCATATCCAGCGACGCCATCACCGAATTCTCGATTTCGGCCACATCGCCGCTCATACGCGCCATCACATCGCCCTTGCGCTCGCCCGTAAAGAACCCTATGGGTAGCCGCGTAATCTTGTCATAAACCTCATTGCGGATATCGCGCACAATTCCGCTGCGCAGCGGAATGATGTAATACAAGCTGAGGTACGTAGCTCCTGTTTTCAGAGCCGTCATCACCACCAGCGCCACAGCCAGCAGCGCCAGCGTCGCCGACGGCCCGTACAGCGCCACAGCCTCCTGTGTGTAATAATAGAAATTGTTGACTACCACCTCTTTGAACGAGCCGTCCGCCATCGTCATATACACATAATGCGTGGCATTGATTTTGAACAGCATCTCCAATATCGGGATAATCAGCGCAAACGAGAACAGCGTCAGCAGCGCCGCCAGCACATTGAACAAAATGTTCAGAGCCAGATACTTCTTATACGGAGGAACAAAGCGGCGCAACAGCGCAAAAAAATCTTTCATATCAATATCGTAGTCTCGCACAGCCGGGCATCGCTCGGCTGCGAGACATCATCATGCGTTAGTATTCGCCCACAAAGTTACGCATTATTCGCGACATACCGCCCACATCCCGACGCTGCCGCCCACCCGAACAAAGGCCTTCGAATCATCCATTGTTCTGCTTCAAACAAATGCTGCACAAACTGATTATTCCGAATAGCTGAAACAAGTGACAGCCATTAAACAGCATAATGAAATTGCTACCTCGCATCTACAATAGTAGAAATTATTTGAGCCTCTTAGGCTTCGGATGCGAAGCGCGACGACCGTCTAAATCTACAATAGTAGAAATTATTTTCTAATGCCGAAACTCATATCTTTATAGTTCTCCGTTAGCCTTCACGTTTATTATCCAGCGTATACTGATTGAGTTTGCATAGATGTTCGAATAGGGGCTATTGCGGATGTCGGGGGATATGGGTAACTTTGCCGGGAGAAAGCGAAATTTTGAGCAGAGATATAATCTTATGCAGAGATATGGTATAAAGCATTAAAAATCTTAAGCGAAATAAAAGACGAATATGGGAAACCGGACGGTGACAGTGAAGTTCGTGGATTTCTGGCAGTCGTTTGATTGGCGGGACAACCGCTTTGTGCGGGCGCTGAGGTCGCAGCGGCAAGTGACGGTGCTGGAGCCGTCGTCGCCGGAGGTGCCGGATATTCTGTTCTACTCGCGCGGCCCGGGATGCGACCATCTGCGATATGATTGCCTGAAAGTGTATTTTACGGGCGAAAATGATTTTCCGGATTTCAACGAATGCGATTATGCCTTGTCGTTTTATGAGTGCGACTGCGGCGGTCGCAATTTGCGCTATCCGCTGTATATGCTCTACGAGTGCGATGAGGCGGCTTGTCCGCCGGTGTTGTCGGATGCCGAGGCCTTGGACCGCGGCTTTTGCTCGCTGGTGATGAGCAATGCCTCTAATTGCCACCCCCGGCGGCTCGAAATTGTCGATGCCATCGAGGCTTACCGACCATTGGCCTACGGCGGCGCCTTCCGCAATAATGTCGGCTCACGTGTGGAGGACAAGATTTCGTTTATCAGCGGCTACAAGTTCAATCTGGCGCTCGAGAACTCGGTCATGCCGGGCTACGTCACCGAGAAGCTTCTCGAACCGCTGGCCGCCGCCACCGTCCCTATATACTGGGGTGCGGATGCAGCGAAGCACGATTTCAATCCCGAATCGTTTGTGTGCGTCAACGATTATGCCACATTTGACAGTCTCGTGGCCGAGCTCAGGCGTTTGGACAACGACTCGGCGGCCTACCTGGCCATGCTTCGCGCACCTTCGCATACAGGCGATACTGTGGCGCGAATGGATACGCGCCTGGCCGAGTTTCTCAACGCTATCGCCGACCGGCCCGAGCGACGCATTTCCCCCTATGGCGAGATACACAACCTCCAACGACGCAACCGCGCTTTGGTGCCGCTGTGGCACAGCCGTGTGGGGCGGGCGGCGGCGCGACTGCTCGGACACATTGCAAAATAGGACATTCGCATGTCAAAATAGGACAAAAACGGGGCTGAATGCACTTTTGATTTGGAATGATGCCCGGAGCGTACTATCTTTGCAAATAGAGACCGAACGTATCTTTATACCACCGCAATAGTAATTTATTTAACTAAAAAGCATTGCTAATATGAGAAAAATTTTTGCGACCATCCTTCTATGCGCAGGCCTATCGGTAGCGCAAGCCGCGCCCAACGTATTCAACCACCTCGGTATCGGTGCCGCTGTCGGTACCAACGGTCTATCCTTTGAGGTAGCCACTCCCATCACCGGCTTCGTCAATATGCGTGCCGGCGTGTCCTATATGCCCGGCTTCACCTTCCATGCCGATGCCGATTACACCTATAGCGTGGCGACAATCAACCGCACCGGCACGGTAAGCCTCAAGGGCGACCTCGGCCGCGTTCAAGGCCAAGTTATCTTCAACGTCTATCCGGCGCCCGTAGTACCCTTCTACGTGGCTGTAGGCGCATACTTCGGCGGTGGTACACTGCTCAAAATTTCCGGTAAAGCACCCGAACTGGCAGCCTTAGCCTCCACAAACGGCGGTGCTGTCATCGGCGGATACAAAATACCCATAGATCCGCAGGGCAATATCTCCGGCGGCCTGAAGGTGAATAGCTTCCGCCCCTATATAGGCATCGGCTGGGGCCGTGCCATTCCCGGCAAATTGGTCAACTTCGCCCTTGACCTCGGTGTCCAATTTCAGGGCAAGCCCGAGTTGTACACCGATTACGGCGAAATCGATCCCGCTATAGTTGAGGACGACAACACCTTCAATAAGATTGCCGATGCGCTCAAGGTGTACCCCACGCTGACCTTCAAGCTCAATTTCCGCGCATTTTGACACACTTGCGACCAAGCGCCGCGCGTGCCTGATGATGCACGCCTCAGGCGCCCCGCACGACATCACGTCCCGGCAGACACGATGCCGGGACGTATTTTTTTGCGAAAAATAATCGCAAAGGCCAAAGCATTTGGCCGTAACCGCTATTATTTGTAATTTTGCACACAAGGCGCAATGCGCCGTCACCTTTATGACATTTCATGCATGAGCATTATTACACCCCACAATAAGGCACAAGACAGCAGCCAAAAGCAAGACAACGACGCTCCGCTGAGCCGCGACGAACGCAATCGACGCATCGTCCGCCGCATGTGGATAGTCTTCGGCAGCCTTGCAGTCGCCGGCCTGCTGTTTTTCATTATGGTATACAACGGCATCATCGGGTATATGCCTCCCGTCGAGGAGCTCAAGAACCCCAAGGACCGCTTTGCCTCAGTATTATACACCGCCGACGGCGTCGAGATGGGCCGCTACTTCCGCAGCACCGGCAACCGTGTCTATGCCGACTACGATGAAATTTCGCAACACGTGGTGGACGCCCTGGTAGCCACCGAGGACGCTCGCTTCGAAGAACATTCCGGCATAGACTTCCGTGCCCTGTTCCGTGCCATAGTCAAGACCGTCATACTTCGCGACAAAAGCGCCGGCGGCGGATCGACCATCACCCAACAGTTGGCCAAACTGCTGTACACCCCGCCAAGTGACGGACTCTTCGAGCGCGCCATGCAGAAGCCTATCGAATGGATGATAGCCATCAAACTCGAGCGCTACTACTCCAAGGAAGAAATTGTCAAGATGTACCTCAACCAGTTTGACTTCCTGTACAATGCCGTGGGTATCAAATCGGCCGCTCAAGTATACTTCAATAAAGAGGCACGCAACCTCAACCTACAAGAATCCGCCCTGCTGGTGGGAATGGTCAAAAACCCGACATATTACAACCCCGTGCGCCATCCCGAGCGCGCCACCAAGCGGCGCAACATCGTCTTCGAGCAAATGCAGAAAGCCGGGATAATCAGCGAAGCGCAGCGCGATTCGCTCAGCCGCCTGCCTCTGGGTCTTGACTTCCACCGCATGGATCACAACGACGGCATCGCGCCCTACTTCCGCGAGGAACTGCGCCGTATCCTTACCGCCAATAAGCCCGAACGCTCCAATTATCCCTCATGGGACCGGCAGCGTTTCGTGGACGACTCCATAGCGTGGGACACCAACCCCCTGTACGGCTGGATAGCCAAGAACCCCAAAGCCGACGGCTCGTACTATGACATCTACGCCGACGGACTGCGCATCTACACAACCATAGACTCGCGCATGCAGCGCTATGCCGAAGAGGCCGTACACGAACATCTGTCCGACCTGCAACGTCGCTTCGACCGCGAAAAGCGCGGAATGCCCTACACATCCAATCCCAACGAGCTCAGCGCTGCCGGACGCGAAAAGCTCATACGCAATGCCATACGCCAAAGCGAGCGCTACCGCGTGGCCAAAGCCGCCGGCCTCTCCGATGACGAAATCACCAAACAGTTCGACACCCCGGTGGACATGACGTTATTCTCCTACAACGGCCCCGTCGAAAAGACCATGACCCCACGCGACTCGATATTGTACGTCAAGTCCTTCCTGCGCACAGGCTTCATGTCTATGGATCCGCGCAACGGACACGTCAAGGCCTACGTCGGCGGACCCGACTTCCGATTCTTCCAATACGACATGGTGTCCACGGGCCGCCGACAGATAGGCTCGACCATCAAGCCGTTCCTATACACCCTGGCCATGGAAAGCGGATTCTCGCCATGCAGCACATTCCTGAACGCACAACCCACCTATACCGATGCCGCCGGCAACGTCTGGTCGCCGCGCAACTCCGGACGTGCTCGAATAGGAGAAATGGTAGACCTGCGCTGGGCTCTGACCAACTCGAACAACTGGATTTCGGCACGACTAATCAACGAAGTAGGTCCGTCGCGACTGGTCAATCTGATGCACAACCTCGGTATTACCAACAAGTTGCCCTCGGTGATGTCCCTGGCTCTGGGACCCTGCGAAGTTTCAGTGCGCGAGATGGTGGCCGCATATAGCGCCTTCGCCAATAAAGGCATGCGCGTAGACCCCATATACGTCACCGCCATCACGGACAACAACGGCAACGTTCTGGCCCAATTCTCACCCAACCAGACCGAGGTCATCAGCGAAACCGCATATTATCGCATACTGTCCATATTGCTCAACGTCGTCGACTCCGGCACCGGCAATCGCCTGCGCCGCGCTCCATACGCACTGACGGCGCAGATAGGCGGCAAAACCGGCACCACCAACTTCAATGCCGACGGCTGGTTCATGGGCTTCACGCCCGAGCTGGTGTCCGGCGTATGGGTCGGCGGTGACGAACGATACATACACTTCAATACCATGGCCGATGGCCAAGGCGCCGAAATGGCGCTGCCAATCTACGGCCGCTACATGCGCAAGGTCTACAATGACAAGACATTGCCGTACAGCCAAAGCACCGCCTTCGCCTTCCCGCCCGGCATCAGCCTATGCGACGGATACGAAGGCCCCGAGGTTGAGGCCGAGGAAGCCACCGTCGGCGACGTCTTTGACTAAACGACATAATACCACAACAAAGCGTAGGCGCATCGATAACTCGGAATCGATGCGCCTACGCTTTGTCGTGGCGAGTGGATTGACGCCTATATTGGTTTTTATAGTAATGTGTCGTAAAAGGCTATTATAGCTATTACAACTGTAATGGCTATGCTATGACGCCTATATTGGCTATTTTACAGGCTTATGCGTGTCTGCGCTTGAAAGCCTCAAACCACGGACGCAAAAGCGGGCGCACTGCCGGAATCGTAGCGACAACGGGCACGATGGCAGCCACCCACGGCGAAACAAAATTTTTGAGCACAAGCGTAAGCACGGCGCAGACCGTCACCACGGCCAGCAACAGCCATAGACGGCGCGGCCATACAAGACGATAGCGGCGTACATACACCACATATGTAATGACCGTATATAACGCATACCATACTATGTACGACACGCCCAGGCCCTCGAAACGCCAAAGCGAGTAGCCCAAGACATTCAAAGCCAGCCCCAAGAATGCGCTGAGGCTTTCGGTGAGTATGTAGACCGCACCATCGCCCTTTGCCAAAATGACAAAAGCCATGCACCAGGACGTTGCGCGGAAAAACACGCCGATAATACCTATCGAAACCAGCGGCAGCATCTCCAGAAAACGCTCGGCGTACAAGATGCGCACCATCAACCCGTCAAGCACAATCATGCCCAATACAACCGGCACGAGGATGCGCAAAGCCAGTTCGCACTCATGAGCCACGAGCACCGAAGTGCGATGCCGCGAGTGCGTCACTGCCGACAGATGCGGATAGTACTCCACCCATGCCCCGGTAAGCACCACGCCTACATAGGTGTTGATAATCGTATGTCCCGCCTGGTAAAGTCCGAGGTCGGCGGTGGATCCCGTATGGTTGAGCCATAGTACAAAGACGTAATTCATCAGCTGAGTCACCACGGCCGACAAGGTCATCAATGCACCCAGCTTGACAAATCCGCGTCCGCGGCGTATAATCTCGCGCGCGGCTAAGGCGCTGCGCGCCGTGCGCACACGGTAGAAATGAGCTGCCACGGCCATGCATATCGAGGCGGCAAGTATCACAGGGATGACCGAAGACTCGCGCAACCACCATATAAGAGCCACGGCAACCACGGTGGATGCCACCGCCGCTACCGCGCCGCTCTTGGCCAGTCGACGAAGACGTCCGAGCCCTTGCATCAAAGCGTTCTCTGCGCCGCCGTAAGAAGAGCACAACGCCACCGGAGACAGTATAGCCAAGGTCCACCACTTGTCCGTGGTGTCAAACATCCAATAGCTCAACAGCGGCGATAGCAACAATATCAGCGCCATGCCGCCGCAGCCGAGCCACAGACTCCATCGGCGCACCACCACAGCCGTGTCGCCGGCCGCATCCGACCCCTCACGCGCAATGTCACGCACAGCGCTCTGGTCCATGGACATACGCGTGACTATCGAGACAAGGTCCAAAGTCGTATTGTACAGCATCAGCAGGCCAAGGCCTATAGGTCCCACAAGTACTGCAAAAAGCTTGTTGCGTACCAGCGAGCATACGATGTTCAGCACACGTATGCCCGAAAACAGGCTTATCGCCCCGAGTATTCGGCTTACCGAGCGACCCATTCCAAAGGATTAAGTTTGTGTGCGCCGCGCCGTACCTCGAAGTGCAGTCGGGTCACGTTCTCCACTTTGTCCGTAAATAGCGTGCCCAAGGCCTGCCCGGTGACCACTTGATCTCCTTTTTTGACATTGAGCGTCCCGATGCCGCCGTATATGGTGAGATACTTGCCGTGGGTGATGATTATCACCATGTTCATCCCGGCCATGTAGCTGATGGAGCGTACCGTTCCGGCAAAGACGGCGCGGGCACGCGTGCCGGGCGCGGTGTTCATCTCTATACCCGAGCTGTTGATGGTCAGACCTTCGTAGGTCTGCGTACCAAAGGTGGCGGTAATGGTATATTTGCCCGATACCGGAAACGGCATACGACCTTTATTGGCTTCGAAACTACCTGTCAACTTGCGCGTTGCCGCATCTGCCGTTGTTTCGGCCATTGGAGGTTCGGGAGCGGTCGGCTTGGACGGCTGTTCCTGCCCCCGGCGATTTTGTTGTTGCCGCTCGCGTTCGCGCTGTTGCCGCTGTCGCTCGCGCCGGCGTGCTTCTTCTTGCTCGCGGGCTATGCGGCGCTGTTCCTCGGCGACGATACGGTCCAATTCGCGGTCCAATTGCTGCATGCGGCGACGGCGCTGAGCCAGCACTTCCTGCAAGGACGATCCTTGACGACGTAAATCGTTGACCATCTGCTGCGACCGGTTTTGTTGCGTCACCAGGACATTGCGTGCTATGCTAAGTCGATTGATTGCGTCTGTCTGATGTGCCAGCATATTATTCAGGTCGTTGCGACGGCTGTCCAGCTGCGCTATAGCTTCGCGCAGTCGCGTGATTTTGGCCACGCGATGTCGATTGAGCTGCTTAAGGTAGCCTATGCGCCGTACTGCCATGTTGAAATCCTTGGAAGCAAAGACAAAAGCCAAATTATTGGCCTGACGGCGGCGTGCACGCTGCCGGCGCAGGGCGACAGCCACATCGGCACGCAGCGAATCGACAAGCGCCTCCATGCCCTGTATCGAATCCTGCATAGATGCAATACCTCGATTGAGCGAGTCTACCGTGATTTGCAGCGATGATATGTGTCTGTTTTGGGTGAATATGCGCGAATTGAGGTCGTTGAGCTGGTTGAGCCGACGTTGTGTCGCACGTCTATTGTCATCGATTTTACGCCGCGTTTCAGTGATTTCGCGTGCCGTATTTGTTCGCTCGCGTTTTATGTCCGAGGCTGTGCGCGGCTTGGATGCTGCGGCCGTGGTACGCGGCTTGGCTTTTCGTGTCTTCTTGGCATAGGCATCCGGTGCAAAGACGGTGCCGCCGATGGCACAGACTATGACGGTAATGGCTATGACGGCAAGATTTTTCATATCAGAGCGTTATGTTCTTGAAGATATGCTGGGCCTCGGCGATGGTGATATTACGATATCCCTTGCCGGGACGGCGGAAGCGCACCTGCGGAAAGGTATTGCACCGCGCCGATGAGGGCGACCACTCGATAGCGGCACGCACGTCCGTTTTCTTCATCGTGGCATCTATGCCGACACTTCGCGCCATGCGTTCCGACCCTGCGTTCTCATAATTGCTGTAGGTGACGCGTACAGGCAACGTCGAGGTTGCACCAAAGGAGACGACGTTGTCTACGGCCAAGGGCGAGCGGCCCATCAGCAATTCCTGTATATGCCCTATGCCCATGTCTTTGCGATAATGTCCGAGGACTGCATCCATCGACTCTGCAAAGAAATACTTGTGGTACTTGTCCACAAAAAATACCGAGTCGGCAGTCACGTTGAGCACTGCGGCTTCGAACCCGAGTACGCGAAAAGACATGTATACCACGCTGTCACGCACAATGGTTGCACGTCCGCCCATCGAAAACGAGGTCGGTGACTTGAGCGACAACTTGACCGGAAGCGTCATGTCGTGCCACGTCCCGCCTTCGGGGGCGAGCGATAGCGCGGCCTTGTGGCCGGAGCATCCGACAAATATGCCGCATATCATCGCGGCTATCATCATGTAAATTGTAGTCTTAATCTTCATGTCTGAGTGTCAATGTTTTTGTTTGGACGGCTTCGGCTTGGATGTATCGGGCTTGGACGCGCCTGACTTGGACGGTTTGTCCCGGTCGTCCGCAGCCTGTTTGGCCTTACCCTTTTTGTCTTCATAGAAATAAGTCTTGTACTTGACTTTGCGTGCCAGCATCTCGTCATCGGGAGCGAGAATGGCGGCTCGTTTCCAGAATTCCAAAGCCTGTTCGGGCAGCCCGCTCATAAAGTATATGTCTCCTGCGTGCGATAGCACTTCGGCAGACACTATATCGTTTGTGTCAAAGTCCTCGCCTTCAATTATATCCGAGCCGGCATCCGTTGCTTCCGTGCCGATGTACGCCGAATCAGGCGCTATCGAATCGGAGGCAAAGCCTTCGGGTGACGCCACAGAGTCAACCGCGATACTGTCTTCGACGGGCAACGAGTACTTCAGTGTCAGGTCTATATATTTTTTTGCCTGCGGATAGTCACGTTTTTTGAAATACACCCACGCATATGTGTCCAGATACGTGGGATTTTCCATGTCAGAGAGCACCGCATAGCGTGCATACGACAAGGCTTGGTCCAGCAGCGTGTCGTTCTGAGCCATAGCATACGCGGCGTTGTTGTACGCCAGGAAGTTGGAAGGATAAATCTCTATGGACTTGTTGTACGTCTCGATAGCCTTGCTCAACGAATCGGCCGCCTGATAGGCATCGCCGAGTGTGGACATAAAATTGGATACGGCTTCGGGGTTGTTCACCTCGTTGATTTTGACCTTATGCAATACTTCCAAAGCCTCTTGCGGCCTGCCGTTGACGATATTAGCCGAAGCGGCCAGTATCGGGAAACCGAGATTGTCAGGCGAGTAGGTAATGCCGCCCACTGCCGTAGCTATGGCCGCCACCGTGTCGCCGCGCTGTATTTGCAACGAGTACAGCGACGAACGCACATCCGCGTCCGACGGATCAAGCGATAGTGCATATTCCATCTGCTCGGTGGCCTGTACCAAATTGCCGCAAGTGTACTCGAAGGCGCTGTACAGCGAGTGCAACGATGGCTCGCCCGGGTTGACCTGCTGCATACGCGCAAAGACATTCTCGATGCGCGGCCATTGGGCCGTGTCCGAGTACATACGGCCTACGTATCCGCGCAACAGCTCGTGCTTGGTCTCGTACTCCAGCGTTGGACTCACCAGGGCACGGAACACCTGACGATCGTATGCGGCCGAGTCGTTCCTGTCCGCATAGTACTGCGCCATGGCTATGAGTGCCGCTCCATAGGTGCTGTCTATCTCGCACGCCCGGCGTATGGACGCATGGCGCAACGAGTCTGCATCCAAGGTTTTGTATATCTCTGAAGCATATAGGAATACATCGGGGTCTCGCGGATTGGCATTCTCCAGTTGGTTGAGTTCGCGTACTATGGCCATGGTGTCTTTTTTGAGCGCCATGGCGCGTATCTTTTGCGAAGACAAGCCCATGTCCTTACCGGTTCCGCGTTCCAGACGTTCGAATATGGCCATAGCCTTGGTATATGCAGAGGTGTCGCCCGTGGCATATTTAACGATATATGCATTGGCCAGATTGGCGGCAGTCTCCGTGCGTTCCGGATATATTGAGTCAAGTGTGCGCCACACCTCGATGACATCGTCATAGCGGTGCAGGTATCGCGCTATCGAGGCTATGGCCGAGCCGTTATAATACTGCGTCGGATCGGCGCGGAACTCGTCCCACAGCACGGCATAGCTGCGATATACCTCCGCCGAATCGGGATCCATATTCAGGGTCAGCAGCGCTTGCAAGGCCTTGATGTTGATGTCCTCCGGATCAAGCGCCGCGGCATATTCTACAAGTCGCTGTGCCAAGTCGTTAGAATCGATATTTAAGGCTGACACAGCCTGCAAATAGGCATAGTCGGCCTTGCGCATGTCTGCGGCCTTCTCCCATGATGTTTGACGGTGGCCGGAAGCCGCCCACGATACTGCGGCCATCAGTGTCACCATGGCCGCCATTGTGCCAAATGCTCGACGTAGGGTCATATCTGACTGTTGTTGTAATTATTATTGTCTACAATCCACGAGGTCGCCTGCCTAATGCAGCGGCGTCATGCGCGAGAGTACTCACCCGACTGTGCCCCGGAATGGTTTACTTGACGCCGGTGTGTCCAAAGCCCCCGGCGCCCCGCTCGCTGTCATCCAAAGTCTCGGTCGACGTCCATTGCACCCTGGTATACGGTGCTATCACCATCTGGCAAATGCGCTCGCCATCGTTGACTGTAAAGGGCCGGTCGGAAAGGTTGACAAGTATCACTCCGATTTCGCCGCGATAGTCGGCATCTATCGTCCCGGGCGTATTTACCAGGGTGATGCCGTGCTTGAGGGCAAGGCCGCTGCGCGGACGCAGCTGCATCTCGTAGCCTTCGGGAAGCTGGACACGCAACCCGGTGGGTATTAGGGCGCGTTCAAGCGGACCAAGCACTACCGGCTCGGACAGATGCGCCCGTACATCCATGCCGGCGGATGAGACCGTGGCATACGACGGAAGTGCGTGTCCGGAGGTGTTCACAATCTTTACACTGATATTATCCATATTACGGGATGTCTATAATGTTGGGTGGCACCGACTTCGAATCGGCATCACACGGTTATGCGGCAGGTGGCATCACCGGCCTTGAGTATGTATATGCCGCGGGCTTTGACGCTTAGCCGCGTAGTACCCGCCGGCACGTTTTGCTGAACAATCAACTGACCGAGTATGGTGAAAATTTTCACTTGTATGGGTCGCGACGTGGTGACATATATTGTCAAGCCGCGCACAACCACCTCGATGTCGCCATCGTCCGTTGTGGATACGGTCGAACGCACCACGACACCCGGGCGCGGCGCTACGGGTGCGGCCACAGCCAACCCGCTACCTGCAAGTATGGCCACGGTCATCATTACGGCATATTTGACTGCCTTCAGCTTCACGCTCCAAAGTTACAAAAAAAGCGTCAATCGGCGCCTCTATCGGCCCATAAAAATCAGCGTCCGGCATCAATGGTGTATGGAGGGGCGTCAAATTTCGGGTGCAGTTGGAGGAGTCACTATTCCGCGGCTGATAGCGGCAAAATGAAAAGCAGGGGCAGCGCAGCTTCTCGGCTGCGTTGCCCCTGTGTATGGGAATAAGGTCGCCGCGTGTTTGGCTGCGGCCCGTATGTCGGTGCAATTCAAGGACTATCGTCCGTCATGTGCAAAATCAGCGCACCACCTTGAGGGCGTGCACGATGCCGTCGGCTGTCGTGGCGCTGACCACGGCCACGCCCTTGGGAAGTGTCACGGCGGTTACGCCGCTGTATGCGGCAATGGTGCGGCCTGCGGCGTCGACAATTACGATGTCGGCGGGTGCTGATACCGTTACGGTGTCGCCGTCGATGTTGAAGAAGCGGCTGTCGGCGTTATCGTTGTCGTCGGCTTTGATGTCGTTCACCGAGAGTGTCGATTCGTCATACACGGCTTCGATGCCGGGTATTTCGACGTGGTAGTCGGTCTTGGTTTTGCCGCCGATGCCCATAGCCACGGACACGAAGCGTATGGGATAGATGCCTATGTCGCTGACGTCAAAGTAGTCGGCAACGGGCATTTCGTAGACGTTGGTTTCGTCGGCCTTGACGTCGGTGAATTTCTTGGAGACAACGCCGATGGCGTTATTGGCCTTCAGGGTTATGGTCACATCGGTAACCTTGGCAGTGCCGGGGTTGAGGCGTACCCGCACGCTCTGCGGATGGCTGAAGATGTCCGCCTCGGGAAGGACCGAAATGCGAGCGCCGCGAGGGCTCTTGATGACGTAGTCCACGTTGGTGCCATTCTCGTTGGGTGTCAGGGATACGGAAGCCATACCGATATTGGTGGTCTTCCAATCGGCCACGCGCATTAGGCGGTCGGCGGGAGCGACCTCCGAGCCGGCAATCTGCACTTTGACGTTGATGTTGACCGTAATCTCGCCGCGCACGCCGGTGATGACGGTCTCGCCGTTGGCCACGGGTGTAACCAAACCTTCGGGCGTGACGGTAGCCACGGAGGCGTCTTCGGACGTCCAGGACATGGTGCGTGCAGCCAGCGGCATAGTGGTGTTGCCCACGTATGTGGTCACTAATTCAGCATCCCATTTGCGAGTCTTGTTGAGCACCACGGTCTCATATTTGGCCCTGATGTCCTTGACACCGGTCAGGAAGACGTTGACGCTTGCCTTGATGCCGTTGGCAGAGGTGACGGTGAGCACGCCGGAGGTGGAGGCCTCGCTGGACATCAGCGAGTGTCCGTCGTTGATAATCTCACCCAAGCCGGCGGGACATTCGAGGGTGTAGTCCTTGTAGTCGGCATTGATAAGCTTGCCGTACTTGTTGTAGGCGTATACCACGGGGGTATATACGGCCAAGGACGGAATCTCGACCTTCCAGTCGGAGAATTGAAGCTCGGCAATTTCGTTGTCTTCGGGCGCTTCGAGTACGGCAAATACACCGCCACCTACCGAGCGCTCGGTACCGTCGCTGCAGTGGTTGCGTATGCCCAGTGCCTGTGTGTACAATGTGGACGAGCCGCCACCGTCGATATTGGTGGATTCGTAGGCGCCGGCGTAACGCATCACGTCAGCCAGCATGGAGGTGGTTACACCTGCCGAGGCGCTGGTACGGCCGTCGATGACCATCATTATGATGTGCTTGCGGTCCTGAGTGTAGCCGATACATGTGCGCGGATGACGCGAGGATGCATCGCCACGCTCGCCTTCGGTATCCAAGGTCTCGCCAAGTCCTACATTCTTGGGGTTGCCCGAAACGATGCTGCGCGGATATATGCGCTGTCCGTCGGAAGTGAGGATGACGTTGTCGATGGTGATGACGTCGCCCGGTTTGAGGCCTTTGACAAAATCGGCAGCCCCGGTATTGCCCTGCGATGTGTTGCCACGGCCGTGGAGCACGAAGCCGTCATCCGGGATTTGAGTGTCGCACGTGCTATTGGGCTCGGAGGTAATTTCGATTTTATATGTGCCGCCGGCGGCAAATTTTTCGCCGTCAACGAGTTTGGCTGTCACTTCGTAGCAGCTGCCGGCACGGTCGCCCTGGTTGGTGCTGCCCCAATAACGTGGGGTGTACAGCGTCAGGCCGTTGTTGATGCTTGCACAGTTGACGCCTTTGAATGATGTAGTCTTGTCGCCGCAGGCAGCTGTACCCTGGTAGTAGTCGATATGGTCGACGTAGGGTACACCACTCATGTCGTATACAAATTGATACCACTGATTGTGGGCTGTATAGACCTCATTTTCGACGGTACACGAGCTGGTAGGTGTTCCGACCTTCGACGAGCCGTTGGTGGCTGTGCCGCTGGTCCAATAGAAATCACCGTTGGTGCCTGCAAAATACAGCAGGCCTTCCTTGGAATGGGACTCGGCCATGGCCGAGGTGCGGGATGTTCCGGCCACCTTGTCCGTGCCGCTGACCGTACGTATGGATACGCCGGGAGTGGAGACGTCTACGGTGAGGTAGAACACGTTGAGGGGGTTGGGGCCTTCGAGGCGCAGCTGCGTCTGAGTGGTACCCGGGCCAATCTTGGCGTGAAACAGTGTGTCCACCGTGTAATCGACACCGCGAAGATCTATATGGTCCAACTCGCCAAAAGCCGTCAGCGCAAATGTCGCGCCCAAAGCCAATGTCAGAAGTCGTTTCATGTTGCTGTCTTTTTTAGAGTGTTTATCTTTAATAGATTGTAAACCATTGTTCGAACAAGAAGAGAGGGGAGGGGCACACTGCCACTCCCCTCTCTTATGGTCGAAAATTATAGTCCGTATTATTTAACGATAACTTTGCCACCCTTGCTGCCCTGACGAGTCAGATAGATACCGGGGGTAAGGTTGTTGGCGTTGACTTCCACACCATTGAGGTTGAAGTACTGCACGGGGGCGTTGGCATCTTCATTCACGGTTATGTCGCTGACACCTTGAGGAGTCTGGTAGCCTTCGGGAGCAACCTGGTATACGGCAAGACCGTTGTAGCATTTGAAAGTCAGCACGAATACACCATCCATACCGTTGGGGTCGGTGATATGAACAGCGTCAAGAGCGTGGTAACGTGTGCCACCGTCACTGGTGTCGCCGAGGCCTTTATTACCGGGTATTACCCACATTTCCTTCATGCCTTCGAAAGTCTGACCCTCGCCGAGTTGTGCGATGCGAGCGGCGCAGAACAGGTTCTTTCCGTCAGGATCGTAACCTTTAGCGTACTGGTTCAAGGAGTATACGACAAAGTCCTTGTTGTCGATGGAGAATTCGGCTACGCCGTTGGTGCCGACCTCGGTAGGAGCCATATCGGGAGCGTTTGCGAAGCTCTCAACAATGCCGCCTGTGGTGTTATACAATGTGGGGCAGGTTGTGAAGCCGTCGATATAGAACAGCTGGCCGGAGAAGTCTTCGTCCTTAACGACGGCTGCCGTGGGAGCATAGCTCCACGAAGCCTGACCTTCGGGATAGGTCTCGGTGAAGTTTTGTGCGTAGTACGAACCGTCGTTCATCAGGGGCTGCCATGCTTCTGCACCTGTAGCACCCTGCTCGGCACGGAAGCCGTATACGGGAGCTGCCGTACCATTGATGGCGGCCATGTATACACAGGGAGCTTCCTGCAAGGTGATATCACCTACGAGACTGCAGTAGTCGATACGTCCGGCATTGGTGACGGAATAGTCGTCTTCGCTGAGTGCGAAGTCATTGACGATGGTGCATTCGCCAGTCTCCATGTTTACTTGGTATACACGCTGTGCATTGGCTCCGGTCACCTGAGCTGCCGCACCTTCTCCTGTTGTCTTGAGAGTGGAGGAAAGATAACCGGCAATCCATACGTGGCCGAAAGAGTCGCAGCCGATCTGGTTGGCACAGAGCTGGCCGGTGATGGGCTTGCCTTCGTATGTACATTGGATAACGCGCTCTTCCTTACCGGTAAGGAAGTTGATGACAACAATCTTAGCGTAGTCATTAGAGGTTTCGCCCTCGGTTATGGTTGGAGACCAGCCTACGAGAATCTTGATATCTTCGTTAGTTTCACCCAGTTTGGCGATACATGCAGTACGAGCTCTGGTGCCCATTTCCATAAAGGAGTAGCGAGCGAAGTCGTAGTTGTTGTGGAAGCGGTCGGCAATCCACAGGTTTTTACACTCGAGGCCGTCTATCATTTCGTAGGTGGCCCCGTCTGTTACAGCGTAGGCAGACGAAGCGGCCAGCGCCATAGTCGCAAGAAGTAGAATCTTTTTCATGCGTTTCTGTTTTTTTTAGGGTTAGTAGATGAATATTCAAATTGTTATTGATTAAGGCAAGCTCGCACGCCAAGGCTGCGGAGTAGCTTGCCGTAAAACACGTACACACCCTCTTATCGCTAGGCTTGACTTCATCAAGTCTTTCGGACGTCAATGTGCATACGCTTTCACGCCGCTAAATTAACACTAATTTCCGAGATAACGCCGTTTTAACATCCTAAAAAATTATTAAATAGTGCTAAAAGCGGCATCTCGCCTTTGTTTGAGATGCCGCCTATTGTCATTATGATTGCTTATACGGGGAAATTGTTATCTGGTGAGGACTATGCGCGGTTATCTGGTGAGGACTATGCGCGACTCTTCAATATAACGTCGAAGGTTTATGATGGCATACCGCATGCGCCCGAGAGCGGTATTGATGCTTACGCCGGTACGCTCGGCTATCTCTTTGAAGGACAGGTCGCGATAGTAGCGCATGGCCAAAACCTGACGCTGCTCGCGTGGCAGGCGGCGTATCATGGCACGCACGTCATCGCGTATGGTCTTGGCTATCAGAAGGTCTTCAATGTTTTCCTCGGCCAATTCCATGCGGTTGAGCAGATTTCTGTCTTCGGACATGCCGTCAGCGCTGACCACCGCATAGCCGCGGTCGGCACGGTAGTGATCTATCATGACGTTGTGCGCGATGCGAGTCAACCAAGAAGCAAATTTGCCGTCAGGTGTATAGCGACCCTGCTTGATGGTCGTAATCACCTTGACAAAAGTCTCTTGAAAGAAGTCGTTTGCCAAATCCTCGTCGCGTATGACACGCAATATGTAATTATACAATCGCGTCTCGTGCCGTCCCAAAAGGGCGTCAAAAGCTTGATTGTCTCCTGCGGCAAATGCTGACACCAATTGGTCATCAGTCAGTTTCCGAAATTTCTGCATTCTACTAATTTGTCTTATTTAGTTCTAATAGAGTAGCAGTGTTTCGATAGGCAATACGTTGTTAGTAGGTTGATCCTATGAATTATAGTTTCGTTTCTTCTTTCTTCCGCACGTTTCGCCGGACATCCGGCCTACAATGCAGCATTTCGGGCAAAGTTACGGCATTTATCCTGCACCGACAAAGAAAGAGGCTCAAAAGATAATCAATTTAACCTTAATTAACATCACATGAACAATACACGGTGTCGGATGGCGTTGTCCCAAAGCAAGGTTATATGCCTTATAACGGCTTCCCGCGACATTGATTTTAGGAGTAAATCGGGAGATCGACCATTGCGTTTCATCCCTGAATTTGCAAGCATACAGATGCGCTTCTGCCTTGAAAAATACGCAGTTTCATTATTTTTGGCGTCGGCGACGTAATAAAACAGCGTACTTCTGCGTTATCTCTATACCGCATGTGATACAAGACGCCATACCACAGCGCCTCTCTACATAATGGCTCATAGCACAAAAACACAACGTAAAACTTAAGACACCAAACACTGATACATGCCTATGAAGCAAAACTACTCCCAGCCCACCATGGTGGCTCAGTCCGCCAAAACATCCGGCCGTGCACGTCGCAGCGGCCTTCGCAAAGAGACTGTCGAACTGATACGACAATTTGCACGGGCATACACTCCCGTTGCAGGCTTTCCCGGCATCATCGCCAATTGACAGTCCATTCAAGCAAACAAAACGCCTGCCGACACACCGTACCCTCGTTTACGAGGCCGGAGTGCCGGCAGGCTTCGTTTTATCGCACTACTCAAGTATCCGTACTACTCAAGCATAATTTGCCATTATGCGCTCTTACAGAGAACCACTATTCCGCGGCTGATAGCGGCAAATTTAAAAGCAGGGGCAACGCAGCTTCTCGGTTGCGTTGCCCCTGTGTATGGGAATAAGGTCGCCGCGTGTTTGGCTGCGGCCCGTATGTCGGTGCAATTCAAGGACTATCGTCCGTCATGTGCAAAATCAGCGCACCACCTTGAGGGCGTGCACGATGCCGTCGGCTGTCGTGGCGCTGACCACGGCCACGCCCTTGGGAAGTGTCACGGCGGTTACGCCGCTGTATGCGGCAATGGTGCGGCCTGCGGCGTCGACAATTACGATGTCGGCGGGTGCTGATACCGTTACGGTGTCGCCGTCGATGTTGAAGAAGCGGCTGTCGGCGTTATCGTTGTCGTCGGCTTTGATGTCGTTCACCGAGAGTGTCGATTCGTCATACACGGCTTCGATGCCGGGTATTTCGACGTGGTAGTCGGTCTTGGTTTTGCCGCCGATGCCCATAGCCACGGACACGAAGCGTATGGGATAGATGCCTATGTCGCTGACGTCAAAGTAGTCGGCAACGGGCATTTCGTAGACGTTGGTTTCGTCGGCCTTGACGTCGGTGAATTTCTTGGAGACAACGCCGATGGCGTTATTGGCCTTCAGGGTTATGGTCACATCGGTAACCTTGGCAGTGCCGGGGTTGAGGCGTACCCGCACGCTCTGCGGATGGCTGAAGATGTCCGCCTCGGGAAGGACCGAAATGCGAGCGCCGCGAGGGCTCTTGATGACGTAGTCCACGTTGGTGCCATTCTCGTTGGGTGTCAGGGATACGGAAGCCATACCGATATTGGTGGTCTTCCAATCGGCCACGCGCATTAGGCGGTCGGCGGGAGCGACCTCCGAGCCGGCAATCTGCACTTTGACGTTGATGTTGACCGTAATCTCGCCGCGCACGCCGGTGATGACGGTCTCGCCGTTGGCCACGGGTGTAACCAAACCTTCGGGCGTGACGGTAGCCACGGAGGCGTCTTCGGACGTCCAGGACATGGTGCGTGCAGCCAGCGGCATAGTGGTGTTGCCCACGTATGTGGTCACTAATTCAGCATCCCATTTGCGAGTCTTGTTGAGCACCACGGTCTCATATTTGGCCCTGATGTCCTTGACACCGGTCAGGAAGACGTTGACGCTTGCCTTGATGCCGTTGGCAGAGGTGACGGTGAGCACGCCGGAGGTGGAGGCCTCGCTGGACATCAGCGAGTGTCCGTCGTTGATAATCTCACCCAAGCCGGCGGGACATTCGAGGGTGTAGTCCTTGTAGTCGGCATTGATAAGCTTGCCGTACTTGTTGTAGGCGTATACCACGGGGGTATATACGGCCAAGGACGGAATCTCGACCTTCCAGTCGGAGAATTGAAGCTCGGCAATTTCGTTGTCTTCGGGCGCTTCGAGTACGGCAAAAATGCCGTTAGAGACAGATCTTTCGCTGCCGTCGCTGCAGTGGTTGCGTATGCCCAATGCTTGTGTGTACAGCGTAGACGAGCCGCCACCATCTATATTCACAGCCTCATAAGCGCCGGCATAGCGCATCACATCGCCGAGTGCCGGGATAGATATGCCTGCACTGGCGCTGGTGCGGCCGTCAACCACCATCATTATGACCTGCTTGCGGTCTTTGGTGTAGCCCAGACATGTGCGCGGATGGCGTGCCGCATCTTCTATGGTGATGGTCTCACCCAGGCCTACATTCTTGCTGCTGCCGGAAATGACGGTGCGTGGATACAAGCGCTGACCGCCCTCATCGAGGATGATGTTGTCGAGGGTGATGACGTCGCCCGGTTTGAGGCCTTTGACAAAATCGGCAGCACCGGTATTACCCTGCGATGTACCGCCACGGCCGTGGAGCACGAAACCGTCAGCCGGAATAGGGGTGTCGCCATCGGTGTTTGCCTCGGAGGTTACAACGATTCTGAATTTTCCACCGGCAATGAAAGTCTCGCCGTCCGCAAGTTTGGCTGTGACCTCGTAGCAATTGCCGGCGTGGTCGTTTTGGTTGGTGCTACCCCAGAAGCGCGAGGTGTACAGCGTCAGGCCGTCAGCGACGCTGGCCGGGTCATTGATGCCCTTAAAAGACGTGGTCTTGTCGCCACACTCGGCCGTCCCTGTGTAGTAATTGACATACTGCACGTGTGGCAACCCGTCGTTGTCATATATAAATTGGCATCCGCCATTGAATGTCAGGAAAGGCTCGTTCTCGACCACAAAAGAATGCGTGGGCGTACCCACCTTGGAAGTGCCGTTGGTGGCCGTGCCGCTTGTCCAATAGAAGTCGCCGTTGGTGCCGGCAAAGTACAGCAATCCGTCCTTCGATTTGGTTTGGGCCATTACGGAGGTGCGGGATGTCCCGGCCACCTTGTCGGTGCCGCTCACGGCGCGTATGGTGACGTTGGGCGTAGTGCGGTCTACCGTGAGATAGAACACATTGAGAGGGCTGGGGCCTTCGAGCCGCAGCTGCGTCTGAGTGGTGCCCGGGCCGACTTTGGCGTGGAACAGCGTATCCACGGTATAGTCCACGCCAAGCAGGCTTATATGACCCTGCTCGGCAAAAGCGGCCAGTGCAAAGGTCGCACCCAGTGCCAGTGTAAAGATTCGTTTCATACAGGTTTTCGGTGTTTCTGTGGGAAGGTTCGTTTGACTTGCCAATTTAGCATATTTTTTTGACATGTAGGACTTTTTGGCCATTAACAAAATGTTAAATAACGCAAAGGCGCGCTCTATCGGCTTTTACGACAGGGCGCGCCTTATGCTTAATCGGCTTCAGCCGCTATAGTTGCAGTATAGACGATGAATTGTCGGCGTTGTTGAGGCTTCGGCGGCCGCTGCGGAAGATGCTGCCGAAGTCGGCGGTATAGCTTGCAGTCACTACCACCATATTGGCGTTGTCCTTGATATATCGGTCGGTATAAGACGGCGCTGTCGTCGAGATATTCCATTGCGGATACTCGGTGCCGCGAGCAAACATGTACCACCATCCGGCTTGTATCATCCAGTGTTTGTCGGGGCGGAAGGTTACGGACAGGCCGTCGCCGTTTTCTTCCTTGCCTATATATGGTCCGTGGAGGTTTTTGCACGGTATTTTGCGCCAATAGGTGATAGTCCACGGACCGCGACTCCACCAGAAGCTGCCGTAGGCATAGAATGTCGTCAGATTCTCGTTCCACGTCGTGCCCTATGTATGCGTCCAATCGACATCGAGGCGCACGTTGCCACCGAAACCGGCTATGCCGCTGAGTTTCATTTGCAGCGAAGCTCCCGCGCCTTCATTTGTCGTGTAATTGACTGTTTGGCTCAGGAATTTTTTGTCACCGAGGTAGAAGTATTCGTCGGTACGCGGATTATTGGCGTTGCTGTAATACGCAGTCAGCGAGGCAAAGAATTTCTTGTGCGAGAATGAGGCCATCAGTCGGTAGTTGAAGTACTCAGCCACCTTGAGGTTGGGGTTGCCGTTATCTATCAGATAGGGCGTGGTCTGCTGCTTGTAGTCGGTGAGTGCGGACAGGCCGGGGATACTCGGCGAATAATTGAAGTTGGCCTGCAGACTCCATTCGTTGCTAATATCCCAGTTGATATTGACGTTGCTGAGGTTGCGTACAAAGTCGCGTTTGTTCTCGCCGTTTTCCATCCGGAAGATTTTGACGCCGGAGGCCAGCCAAAAATTGAATTTATCGATGGTAAAGCTATAATTGACATACCCGTAGTTGTTGTTCTCGGTCAGTATGGGGCGATAATCGGTGCCGATGTACTTGTTGCGGCTGTGCGACAGCGTATTCTGAAATCCGGCGCCCAATTCGGAGGCATTGCCGAAGCGGTGCCGATAGGCAATTTCGGTGATGAGCGAGCGGCGCGTATTGTCGATTTCGACATCGTACACCTGTGGATTGACCGGGTCTATATAATATGTGTTCGTGCGGTTGTAGTCCTCGAAGCGAAGCGTGCCCACGGCCTGCACTTCAAGGCTGTTGGCATCGTCAAAATCCTTCTTGAAGAACAAGTCGAGCGATGGGGTGGTGTATTTGCTTGCGGACTTGCTTGTGCTTTCGTAATCACCGGCATACGAGTCTTTGGTGTCAGCGATATAACGACGCCCGCTTGGATTGATGCCTCCGGAGAGTTTGGCCGAAAACAATGTCTTGCTGTCGGGTCGGTATGTATACCCTAATTGCAATTGGTTGATTACGTAATTGAACGGGTTGCGGTCGTGCGATTCGAGGTCTACGCGGAAGTCGTCTCCGACATAAGATTGGGTTGTATTGTCATAGACGCGTTGGTAGTTGCGCCACGAGTTGTAGAAGTATAACTTGAATTGCGATGGTCCTTGGTGATACGTGGCATTGACATAATCGTCTACAAAGGCGGTGGCGGAGCGTGCCCACAGCTCGATGCTGCCGCCGTCGTTGCGATGTTTGAGCGTAATCTGCAGTAGCCCTTTGTATCCCTTGTCGGCATAACGTGCCGGGGTGATACGCGAGTACTCGACACGTTCGATGTCCTTGGCTTTAAGCGCATTGATGTCGCTCATGGCCGAGGGTACGCCGTCAATGAGTATCATGGGCGACCCGCCGTCGACGCTCAGCAAGCGGTTGATAGGGTCGGCTGTAAGGCCCGGCAGAGGAAGTTTTTGGAACAACTCGACGGAGGATGCCGATGCCGATGCTTCTTGCGCGGACGGGTAGACTATGGTGCGACCGTTGCGCATCGTGGCGGCAGCGGCTGTGACGGTCACTGCCTCGAGGGTCTTGATGTCCGGCAGATAAATCTTCAAATCCTTGATGTCGTGGCCTCCATCGGGTATCACGATTTCGGCCTGCCCGTATCCGACAGCGGAGACACTGAGTGTCGCAGCTTTTCGGTCCGAGGTATTGATGGTAAAGGCTCCGTTGACGTCGCCGGCGGCTTTGATTGCCGTCGCGGCATCGGATTTCAACTCGCAAACGGCGCCCACGATGGCTGTGGAATCGTTCTCGACAATACTAAGCCGCTGATTTGACGCGCTTGCGCCAGGGTAGGCACAAATAGTGCCACGGCAAGCAGTTTGATGGTTCGATTGTGCATGTGTCTTTTCTTTTTCGGGGGCTGTTCTATTTACGCCCTATAGTCTTTTACCTATAAGACGCAAAAAGAATCGTAACGTGACGGCGCTATGGTCAAATTCACGTTTTTTTATGTTTTTTTAGGATTTCTGATACTCCGATGGAGACATTCCGGTGAGATGCTTGAAGTATTTGCCGAAGGCGGACTGGTTAGTGAAGTTTAGTGCATAAGCCACCTGCTGGATGTTCTTGCCGGAAAACTTGATGAGGTTCTTGGCTTCGAGTACCACAAATTCGTTGATCCAATCGGCGGCCGAGCGGCCCGTAGCGTCCCTGATAATCATTGAGAGGTACTTGGGTGATATGTACAGCTGCTTGGCGTAATAAGACACATCGCGATGGCGCATATAGTCGTTGTGTACCAGATGCATAAAATCGCGCACATATGCCAGGCGGCGTTTGGCGGGCTGCTCGATTTGCATTTCTATGCGGTTGAGGCGCGAGAAGTTGAATTCGAGTAGCTGGTAGACGCACGACGACACCAGCGAGCGAGCGGTGTTGCGCGAATACACACTGTCGGCGTTGCAGGCGGCGATGAGCCCGAACAACTCGAGGAAGCGCGTAAACAGCGTAGTCTCGTCCGGTGTCAGCGTGGTCACCGGGGTGTGCCGCTGGAACAGTGATCGGATATTGATGGCATTGAGGTCGATATTGACATCGGACAGGAAGTCGGAAGAAAGAAACAACACGTAGGCATCTATGGACGAGTAGTCAAGATCAAAAATCCGGAAGAGCATCTTCGGAGTGATGACTACCAGGGTGTTGTCCTGCGCGTGATATTCCTGGAAATTGATTTCGATGCGCAGGCTGCCGTGGTGACACATTACAAAGACCATGCCGTCGAGACGTAAAGGATGCTCGAGAGTGGCTATGGGCTTCATTCCCGGCTCGAGGCGCCAGCACAAGTATTTGTCCGTCATGCGCGAAAAGTGCGGCGTATATGCCTCCACACGCGCGATGTCTTCGATGCGTAGTATCTGTTCGGTTTCCATGTGTTCAGTATTTCATAATCACAAATCCGGCGTCAAAATTACCCCACATCACGGGGTGTTGCTTGTTCCGCGAATCGCGGCGCACGGCTCCGCTGACATATCGAAAGAGCTCGCGCGCTGTGATATTCCGGTCGCTGTCGGCATCGGCATTGCCGCGCATTCCGCGCAGCAGGTGATAGGTGAACAGCGATTGGGACATGCCCTGCACTTCCAGAGAGTACTCGTTGGTGCGCGATGACATAAAGAGTATGGTATTGGGGTCTCCGATATTGTGGCGCACCTTGCGCGACGAGGAGGTGGTGTTGCGCGACGACCCCGAGTGGCACGAGTCGATGATGATGACCTTGCGCGTCGCCGGCGAGCGCTTCATCAGTCGTGCCAAGACCTTGTAGGATAGTATGGAATTCTCGCTGTCGTCCTCGGTGTCGTAAGCCACCACTCCGCCGCCCACGCCGTGTCCGGAGAAGAAGAATATCAGCGAATCATCGGCCTTGGCCTTGGCAAAATGGCTTCCGATGACATCGATGAGGTTGGCCCGCGTGGCTTTTGAACCGGTCACCAGCGCGACATGCAGGTCGGGATACGACTTGCACATTTGAGCAAATGCCCGGGCATCGTCCTCCGATACGGTCAGCGACGTGACATATTTATAGTTATTGATACCGACGGCGACAATGTACGTAGACGCACGTGAGACCGTCACGCACAACACCGTCAAAGTCAACAGGCACAAGCGGCGGACAGCGGAAGTATTGATTTTCATAATCTTGGGTGAGAAGTATGGGAATAATGGGAATTATGAGAACAATAGGAGTGATGTAGGGTCGGCAGTCTCCGGGGGCTCGGGGCTGCTGTGGTTGTTCGGCGATTATTCTCTGAACTTGGCTTTGCAGAACGGGCATTGTCCTTGTTTGACAAGAACTTCGTAGGGCTTGGCAGCACCCATAAAGTTGTGGCAGCACGGGCAGCTGTAATCAACCTGAAAACGTCGGTTGAGGTCGAATTGCTCCTCGGCCAGACGGTCACCCATAGGAATCATGCGCAATGTCAGGGCCGACCCCACGGCCATCAGTCCACCCATACATACGCCCTTGACGGCGATGTCGGTCGTGAACATTCCGACCAGTCCCATCACCAGCGGCATACCTACGGCCATGGGCAATATGCGGTATACGGATGCATGGTTGCGGCGACGCGCTATCGTCAGGGTGTCATGGCGATATTTTTCGTAGACGGCTTCGAGGTGTTTGATGGACACGCTGCCGTCAGCGGCGACATCCGGGGCGGGCATCGAACCGGATGCGGGCATAGGTGCCGGCTTGGCGGCTGCGATGCCGGAAGGCTCGGGATTATGCTCAGCCGCAGGCTTTGCCGCGGATGCGGGTGCGAGGTTCAGCAGCTGCCTGAGCGTGGTCTGCAACGACCCAAGCATCAGCGGAGTGTCGGCATCGACGATGGCCGTCACCACCGGCAACCCGTTGACATACGTGCCGTTGGTACTGCCCAAGTCTTCTATGGACCACCGCCCGTCGGACATGGGTGTGGCCGAGAGATGACGCTTGCTCACCGACATATCGTCGATGGACACGGATTGCTGTCCCTGACGGCCTATAATAACGCTTTGAGATTGCATATATCTATTATAATATGTTTGCTTTAATACATCTTTGCCCGGCGGGCGCAATATATTGCGCCCTTACAGTGACGTACTATTGTGATACGGCTTCGCCGTCCGGACGAGGCTGCACGCCCTCGACATCTGCAGCACTACGGCGCACCGGCGTGGTATACAGAGCCTTGAGCTTACGAAGGGCATCTTTGCTCACCGAAAGTGTCGCCGTATACGGGGATGCCAAGTCGCTCAGCACCAGACGCTGACGCAAGACGTTGATTTGGAACAGGTATGCGCTATTGATGATATAGCGCTTGCCAATGCGCACAAAGATGCTGTTTTTCTCGATAAGTACACCGGCTATGAGTTTCTCGAGATGTACCAGCGAGGTCAGCAGCGTGGCCGTCACCCCGTTGGAAAACACGACCTTCGTGTAATTGGCATCCGCCTCAAAATACATCACACGTTCCAGCCGTATGCGCGTCAGCTCGTCGCGTGTCGAAAAGAGCAAAATATTGTCCATAACGTCTAATTATATCTGCCTCGAAATCCTCGGCAGCCCTCGGAGCTTTCGGAGCTTTCGGCAGCTTTCGGAGTTCTCGGCAGCTTTCGGAGTTCTCGGCAGCTTTTATTGCACAAAAGTACTAACAATTTTCCTTTTCAGCCAAAAAACATCCGTTTTTTCTAATCATTAGCCCTTATCGCGCATCTCGCCGGCGTTCTATTTTGCATCCGTGCCGGGGAATACGCCGCCGCAAAGGTCGTAGAATCGATGGAACAGCGCCTTAAGTTTCTCGGTTACCTTCTCCTTCTTTGCCTCGCGATTGACTCCCGCCACCCCGAACAAGGGTATTGGCGGCAAAATATCGGCTATACCGGTGCCGGACTCACGGATTTCGCCGTCACGGAATGACTGCTGCAGAAATTCTATGGTTTTCTCGGGTTTGAGCTTCTCGGTGGCGATGAGTTCGGCGACTTCTTTATCGAGTTTTTCGCGGACGTATCTCGACCATTCATCGTTGACATCGGTGCCGGCCGAAGCATTGGACACGAATTGCATAATCAGATCTTCTTTGTCGCGGAGGTCGGGTGTGGCGGCTATAGATTTTTTGATATCGACTTCCAGCTCGGCATCGTGCTTCGGGTCGCCGTTCTTTTGTGCGACAAGGAACAGGATATAGTCTATATTGATTTCGACCGACTTGACGAGTTCCATCTCGAAGACGATGTCATCGTTGACGTCTACGGCATCCGAAGGCTTGGGACGGTATTTTTCGTAGAGGTCAAGGTACAGACCTTGATAGTCTTTGTATTGGTCGTTAGTGAGGATTTCTTTGCCTTTGAATTGGTCGAAGCTTTGCAAAATGTTGCGTAGGCGCAGGATGGCACCCCACAGGCGTATGAATTCCTTTTCGGCTTTTTCGCCGAGGATGATGCTGCCAAGGGGGAAGTCGGTCAAAAGTTCGTCTTCCACCATGGGCCTATAGCCTTTCACGGCAGTGCCGTCCTTTTTCACATATCCGTTGTAATACTCGTCGAAAGTCTTGATGAGCACCAGTCCTCCGGCTTCTTTGTCGCCGAAAAGTTCGAGGGCGGCATTGGTGGCCGGTTCGAGATTGCGGAAGCATACGATATTGCCGAAGCTCTTGATGCTGTTGAGTATACGGTTGGTGCGCGAATATGCCTGTATCAGTCCGTGCATGCGCAGGTTCTTGTCCACCCATAGGGTGTTGAGTGTCGTCGCATCGAATCCGGTGAGGAACATATTGACCACGATGAGCAAGTCGATTTCGCGGTTTTTCATGCGCAGGGACACGTCTTTATAGTAGTTCTGAAATTTTTCGGCGGAGGTGTCGTAGCTTGTCCCGAACATTTCGTTGTAATCGGCTATACATTTTTCGAGGAAATCGCGGCTGGATTGGTCGAGGCCGTCGGTGTTCTCGGAGTTTTCATCGCCGCCGAAGTCTTCTTCGGCCTCATTGGCTGCATAGCTGTATATTGTCGCAATCTTCAATCTTCGGTTTGGCGGCAGCTCGGCCATTTGCCGCATAAGCTCGGTATAATATAGTTTGACAAAGGGTATTGATGCCACGGCGAACATCGAGTTGAAACCTTGCAACTTGGTCTTGACCTTGACTTCTTCGACCGTTGCTTTGGCCTTGGCCATCGCCCCGATGTTGGTGAGCTTGCTGAAGTCGTAGTATTGGGCGTTGCGCTTGGTCTTTTGGTCGAAGTGGTCGAGGATGTATTTGGTGATGAGCGAGATGCGCTCGGGCGCTTTCAGGATTTTGTCTTGGTCAATGGCGGGCACTGCTTCGTGTTCGATTTCGTCCTCGGGACGCAGGGTGCGGACATAGTCCACACGGAAGGGCAGCACATTGCCGTCACGAATGGCATCGACGATGGTGTAGCTGTGCAGTCTGTCGCCGAAAGTACCCTCGGTGGTGATGTATTCGACATTGCGGATTGCGCCGGCATTATCCGGAAATATCGGTGTGCCGGTGAAGCCGAACATGTGGTATTTGGTGAATTTGCGGACAATGGCACGGTGCATATCGCCGAATTGCGAGCGATGACATTCGTCAAAAATCATCACGACATGCTGCGTGTAGATTTTATGCTTGGCGTTGCGGGCTATGAAGTTGCTGAGTTTCTGTATGGTGGTGATGATAATGCGACAGTTTTCATCGTTCAGCTGACGAGTAAGTACGGCCGTGGAGCTGTTGGAGTTGGCCGCGCCTTTTTCGAAGCGGTCATATTCTTTCATCGTCTGATAGTCAAGGTCTTTGCGGTCGACGATAAAGAGTACCTTGTCAATTTCGTCTATACGCGAGGCCAGGCGTGCCGTCTTGAAGGACGTGAGCGTCTTGCCCGAGCCGGTGGTGTGCCAAATGTATCCGCCGCCTTCGCGTCGTCCCCAAGTCTTTTGGTTGGTGGAGGTGCGTATGCGCTGAATAATGGCCTCGGTGGCGGCTATCTGGTAGGGACGCATCACCATTAGCATATTTTCGGACGTAAATACGCAGTAGCGTGTCAGGACGTTGAGTAGCGTGTGTTTTGACAGGAATGTTTGCGTAAAGTCGACAAGGTCGCGTATAGGCTCGTTGTCAAGGCGTGCCCAGTAAGATGTGAATTCAAACGAATTGCTCGTCTGTTTTTTGCTGCCTTTGCCCTGCTGCCGGACGTGGCTGTCGCGCGTGGTGTTGCTGTAATATTTGGTGAGGGTGCCGTTGGATATCACGAAAATCTGCACAAATTCGAAGAGTCCGCACCCGGCCCAGAATGACTCGCGGTTGTAGCGTCGTATCTGATTGAAAGCTTCGCGGACTTCCACGCCACGGCGTTTTAGTTCGATATGTACCAGCGGCAGGCCGTTGACCAAGATGGTGACGTCATAGCGGTTTTCGTGGCTGCCGCCTTCGGGCACATATTGGTTGATGACTTGCAGGTGATTGTTATGGATGTTTTCTTTGTCTATCAGGTATATATTGTCAAATGAGCCGTCCTCGCGTCGCAGCACCTTCTTGTGGTCCTCCTGGATGGTGCGGGTCTTTTCGACAATGCCGTCATTGGGATTGCCGAGGTACTCGCGGAAGAATCCCTCCCATTCCCTGTCGGTGAAGCGGATGCCGTTCAAGCGCTCGAGTTGCACTCGGAGATTGGCTATCAGGTCTTTTTCGCAAGTGATAGGCAGGTACTCGTAGGCTTGGGCTTGCAGGCGCTTGATAAAATCGGCCTCCATAGCGGCTTCGTTCTGGTACTGCGCGGCGCTGTAATAGCCGCCTTCGAACTCGGCGACTACCGTCGACTCGGGATTTTCGGAAATAAGGTCGTAGTTGCTCATGATTGCTCTGTCAAATATTTTTTTTAGTGGAAGGGTAGGGACTTTAGGGACTTTAAGGACTTTAGGGACTTTAGGGACCTTAAGGACTTTAGGGACCTTAGGGACTTTAAGGACTTTAGGGTCTTTAGGGACTTTAGGGACTTTATCCCCGGCTTCTCAGTGGCCGCGCTCTTTGCGGCGCAGGGCCGCCATGCGCTCCGAAAAGCCGCCATTCTTACGGAAGTCCTCGGATAGCCGCTCCAACTGCCTGTACAGCAGATAGTCGGCCTGGTTCAACAATATTATCGCCATATTGGCGATGGTTTCGGGCGGACGGGTCTGTACCAGTCCCATGAAGTATGCTGCATCGCTATGCTCGCGGCCTATGCGGCGCATGGCCTCGTACTCGGCACTGCCCTCGGCCCATTGCGGATGGCCGTGGACCTTGAGGTAGTCTTCGTAGTCCTCGAGGAGTTCCTTGAGGCTGGCCTTGGCCACATTCACCAGCTTGATTTCGGTCTTGGCGGACGTCGCGGAGGCCGCGCACCCCTCGACGATATTTTGCTTGCCGCTACGGGCGGCCTGCACCATTTGGTCAACAGTACGGTCGCCGCGCGTCAGAAAGTGCGTACAGAAGTAGCACGTCATCTGATAGATTACGTCAGCCTTCCGGTAGCTCAGCAGCTTCTTGTAGTTGCCCGAATTGGGCATAAGTTCGTTCATGCGGTCTTTTCTTTGAAAGTCAGCAATCGGTTGCGGTAGTACTCGTACTGCTCCTTTACGGCGGCGATTTCGGCCGGCAAGCCCCCGGACAGGTCATTGACCAGTGTCTCGAAGCGGTCAAGCACTGCCACTATCTTCTCCTGCAACTCCAACGGGGGAATGGGGATAGGCGTTGAAGCAAAGCGGTCATTATACAGCCGTTTTATTGTGCCTCCCTCTGTATTCCAGTTCACAATCTGATAATAATGATACAAATAGGTGTTTAGTACTATCGACTCATCATTATCAAGCCATACTATGTTAGAATCCTGATAATACGCTTCTTCTCCTTCATAAACGACACATCGGCCTATTGTACCTGAAGCTGAGACCAAAATGGTTCCCTTACGGGGATAAGAATATAGCCTTTTATACTCGTCAAAGATCTTTCGAGAAATGAATGCATCAGCTTTTTTCCCGAATGTACCGATTTTATAAAATGGTATATCGCCTCTATCTGTTGTCTGATTCTTCATAACACGTTTACACATCTTGATTTTTCCAATCTCGCCCATTGTTTTCCACTGAATTGGGTAACTATGCCCTCCCCGGGTAGTTACGCTACCTTCTTGCTCATCATCGGCCTCGCCGGCGCAGCCGGCGGGGTTGAAGGTGAGCAAAAGATTGCGATAATATTCATATTGCTCTTTGCGCGCTTGCAGCTCCGCTTGCAGCTCCGCTTGCAGCTCCGCTGCATACACATCGAAGCGGTCGAGAATCCTCACAATTTCCTCCTGCACCTCCAAAGGCGGAACAGGTATGAGAAATTTAGCGATGTCCTTACCATGTACATGGGGAACTCCTGCGCCTTTCTTTGTCGCATGAATTTTAGCCTGATTATTCTTCAAATAATGAAAAACATATTTAGGTAAAAGGCCGTCTATTGGATGTACCGAAAAGGCGTCTGACACGAAAACCGGGATATTCCAATAAGTCACAAAACCAGCATAAGCGCCAGACCCCGCGACTACAATCGTTTCTCCTTTGCGGTTAGGCACATTATGATAGCATGACGGCTTTTGGCCTCCTGCCATAACCGGAACATCTCCTTCTACTGCATCTTTTGAAGACAAAACATCACCTCTTTTAAATATGCAGATTTCTCCCAGCTTCTTATATTCCACGCCGTCGGGGCATAGGCGCTGTATTAGTTCTTGTAACTTGCTCATCGGTCAATCGGGTTGTTCGTAGTAGTATGAGTAATCAATGCCTTTCATAAACATTTCGCGGTCGTTGATCAGGGGCGTCAGGGCGGATTCGACCAAGCGCTTGACGTGGGTGCTGTCGGCAACGCTTTCGCGCATAGCGGCAAGGTATTCGTTCTTGTTGATGCGGCTCCAGTCCACGCAACGCCTGAGCGAGCGCTTCAACATCAGGTCAAGCCAGATGCGCGTGCTGCGGCCGTTGCCTTCCATAAAGGGATGGGCGACGTTCATCTCGACGTACTTGTCCATAATCTCATCGAAGGTCGTTTCTGCCATACGCTCGATGACTTGCAATGTGTCGGGAAAGTGCATACAATTGGCAAAAGTAAATCCGCCTTTCGAGATATTCTTGGTCCTGACCTGCCCGGCAAAGTCGTACAGCCCGCCGAAGATGTACGCGTGTATCTGCTGCAAGCATTTCAGCGTCCCCGGCTCCATACTATTCAGCAAGCCGCTCTCGTATAACCCATACGCCTTTGTGTGGCTTTTTCGGTCAAGCGAATTATTGCCGTAATTAAGCCATTCCGGGACTTCCCGGTCGTTGAAAAAGCGTATGGATTTTTGGGATGTCTCGGCAGTCATAGCGTTTCGGCTTCGAGTTCGGCGATGATGGCGTCAATGTCGGCGCGTAACTCGTTCTCGTGAGCCACGATGCGGCGTATGCGCTCGTTCAGTTCGCGGATATCGGTCTGCGGCCGGGTGTCTTCGGCCTCGACGTAGCTGCTGACCGAGAGGTTGTAGCCGTTTTCGGCCACGACTTTATTATCGACCAAAGCCGAGAAGTGCTTCACCTGCTTATGCTCGGCGTATTCGGCCACAATGGTATCAATGTTTTCGGGCGACAGCTTATTCTTATTGCCCTCGTGTACAAAAAGTTGCGAGGCGTCGATGAACAAGGTCTTGTTCTCGAACTTCGATTTTTTGAGCACAATGATGCAGGTGGCTATGGAGACGCCGAAAAAGAGATTGGCCGGCAGCTGTATCACCGTATCCACGTAGTTGTTGTCTATGAGATACTTGCGTATCTTCTGCTCGGCGCCGCCACGGTACAGTACGCCCGGGAACTCGACAATAGCTGCCGTACCTGCCGTGGACAGCCATGCAAGCATGTGCATAGTGAAAGCCAAGTCGCTCTTGCTCTTGGGTGCAAGTACGCCCGCCGGCGCAAAACGCGGGTCGTTGATTAGTGTGGGGTTGTCCGAGCCTACCCATTTGGTCGAGTACGGAGGATTGGACACGATGGCATCAAAAGGCTCGTCATTCCAGTGATAAGGCTCGAGCAGCGTATCGCCGTTGCGTATATCAAAGTCCGAGTAATTGATGTCGTGCAGGAACATATTGATACGGCACAGGTTGTAGGTGGTGATATTCTTCTCCTGACCGAAGAAACCTTTCTTGACATTGTTTTTGCCCAAAATCTTGGCGAATTTCAGCAGCAGAGACCCTGAACCGCATGCCGGGTCGTAGACCTTATTGACATATTCGCGGCCGTGGGTGACTATGCGCGCCAGCAGCTCCGACACCTCCTGCGGGGTGAAGAATTCGCCGCCACTCTTGCCGGCGTTGGAGGCGTACATCGTCATCAGGTACTCGTAGGCGTCGCCGAAGATGTCTATCTGATTTTCGCTGTACTCTCCTTTGAGGTCTATATTGCCTATATTATTCAGAATCTTGGCCAGTTGCTCGTTGCGCTTGTCCACGGTGCCGCCCAATTTATTGGAATTGACATCGATGTCCGCAAAAAGGCCTTTGAGGTCGTCCTCGCTCTCCGTGCCTATGGCCGAGGCTTCTATGGCCTTGAAAGCATTGTCGAGGGTTATATTGAGGTTCGGGTCATCCTTGGCGTGCTTGCGCACATTGCCGAACAGCTGCGAGGGCAGTATGAAAAAGCCCTTTTCGTGAACCAACTGCGCACGAGCAGCCTCGGCATCCGCGTCCGCAAACTCGGCATAGTCAAAATCCGTGACCCCGGCATCGGCCTGCAAGCGGTTGACGTAATTGGTGATGTTTTCCGATATAAAACGATAAAAGAGGATGCCGAGGACATAACTCTTGAAGTCCCAGCCGTCGACCGAATTGCGCAGGTCTTCGGCTGTAGCCCAGATGGCTTTGAAGAGCTCTTGTTTTTGCTGTATGCTTGTAGCCATGTGATTAGGTGTTGTCTATGGTTTCTTTTAGGGGGAGACGAGCGCCCGGGATGGGTGGCGCGACGCTTGATTTCGTTTGAATTTACAAATTTACATAAAAATTGTCGTCAGGGGATGGTGCTGTCGCCGAAAAATGATTAAATTTGTAGTCACCGAAGGCGCCTGATGCTTCGAGGGCGCCTGATGCTCGGGGCTACGCCGCCGTCACGATGGCTGTTCGTTTTGGGAATGCCTCTCATAGCGGCCGCCCGGCATAGCAGACGATATAGTATTTTTTTTCGAGGCATGTTTCACCACAAGTGAATGTATGGGATAAAAAAGTGAGAGCCAAAACCTTGGGAGGTCTTGGCTCTCGGGTGATCCGAGTGCGGTCACAAAAATTTTAATAGTCAGTTGTGCCACAGATAGTTATGAAATGTATTTTTGTGGTACTGTACCACAAATTGTGGTACACTTTGACCTTTCGGGGTCAAAATGTGGTACAAAAACAGTCTCTTTTTACCGCTCTTGAATATTAAAGATATTTTAACTAAGTAACAGTGTTTTGGCACAAATTATACTCCTGTTAGCATTAATTAAGTTTCTAAAACGGGATAGAAGGAGCCTTTGATTAACTGCGACATTCCCTGCGAGGTGAAGGTCGCAGTTAACTTTTCTCAGACGTAGCGTTTGCTACTCGATAGAATTCTCTAACCTTTTCATGAAGGAAATTGGCTTGGAACACCTCTTGATATTGTAATAGATGAGGAACAATTGTAAGTTTTAGCTCACGCTTTTTCAAGACATCTTTTATAGTGTCTTTTATAACATCAGAGTTTTCAAATACCGATTCATACAATAATTTGTAATCGTCAAATTTTTTGTTGTCGCAATTGAAAACTATTGATGCGAATTTTATTTCGTCGGCATTCTCTAATAGGGAACGGGTGTAGTCCTCATTGCCTTTCGTTTGCTTTTTTGCCGGACCTGTTGCTATACCAAGCAAGTGGCTAAAAGCTTGCTTTATGCCATATAAATACTCCGACGTTTTCTCCTCGGTATATAAACGGATTCCTTCTTTTATATCTGGCTCTTTATGAGAATTGTCCGATTCTTGGAGAACATTTATGAACTTTATATTGAACGGGAGATTGAGTTTTTGAAGTTTGATGTAGAGATCTCTATATTTATTTGAAAGCGTGACTTTTCCTCCTGATAAATATTCCGTAAATTTCGACTCAAGAAACAGCAGTTTCTTTCGATTATCGCCCATAAGAAGAACATCGATATTTGAAGGCTTGCCAAGAGATGCATCAATTACATCGTTCTTAACCTCAAACATCACTTCATCATAGACGATACCATCAATCGTAATTGGGTGATTAGCAACGCCGTTGAAGCACAAGAATGCCAACAAAGACGAAGAATGCAGTGTTAAGATTCTTGACTTTTCATTGCCATCTCCGCTTGTAGCAGCCTCAAATAATCCTCGTGCCGATTCGTTAATGCCAAAGATTCGTTGTATGGTTCCAAACACATCTTCTCCGTCTTCGCATTTGAAACTCTTCGACCATTCAGACTCCTTGTGAGAGCCTCTGTCTTTTGTTGAAATTACTTCGCCTTCGCCAAAGGCACTCGCAAGTTTCCTGACAATTTCTTCTTTCAATTTGCTCATAGTTTAAAATTTTTTCTTTAATAAATACTATTTTGATTGTTTCTATAATCCAATTCAGCACGTGGCTGATGAACTATATTCAATTATCTCACAGGTCAGTGCTTTCATCAAGGTGGTATTCCTTGACTGATATTGCCAAAGATTTGGCATAATGCTTTACATATCGATTCAATACCGTATTACCCCCGGTGATTAGGATTTCGGAGATGGGTACTTCGCGAAGTTGGCGATGAAAGCAAGTGTACCAATCGTGATAGGAAGTTGCCTGATTGAGTTTACCTAAAATTGCTATCTTCATAAATCAAAAAAAGTTTGTATATATATATTATACGATTGAGATTTTTGGGATTTGTATATTTTTGTTAAAATTCAAGAACTTTTATCATCTTTTAGATTAATAACTTTCCCTAATAACCTAAATATCATTACTTTATTCGTTAAGTATATTTAACTTTACATTTATTAATAAATCGATTTTTCACCCTATACATGTTAAATTAATTAACAATACAACCAGTATCTTCCATGCACACGTATGCTAATAACACAAAAATCGCTGACATCTCTGCCAGCGATTTTTTTGAGTGATCCGCCTGGGGCTCGAACCCAGGACCCCAACATTAAAAGTGTTGTGCTCTTCCAACTGAGCTAGCGAATCTTGCCATGGAGGCATCGCCGTGAGCGATGTTGTTCCTCAAAAGCGTTGCAAAGGTACGATGTTTTTTTGGAACAGCAAAATTTTCGGCCAAATTTCACTGAAAAATTTTTTTGTGGTAAATTTGCGGGCGGATAAACAGACCATACAGGGCGACAGGCGCAGGTGTCTGCATGGCGTCGATGTGTGTGTCGTAGTGTCACGACATTCGACTGCGCATTGTATTTACGCTTATTTGTCAATGCAGTATTTACGTTTATTTGTCAATGCAATAAATTATGATTTTTGATAAGGACGACCCCGATTTTGGCGATATGCAGAATGTAAAGCGGCGCATGTTTGCGTTGCGCAACGGAGTAGTGGCCGAAGCGCTGCGGCGTGGCGGTTGCCCGTACCGTATAGTGTTTGGGCTGACGCTGCCGCAGTTGGACGAGGTGGCATCCGTGACGCCGCATACGGTGACGTTGGCGCAGATGTTGTGGGACAATGACAGCACTCGCGAGAGCCGTCTTTTGGCTCCTATGATATGTCCTCGTGAAGGCATGACTGTCGATCGTGCGCGCCGGTGGCTGGGCCAATGTCGCAGCACCGAGGATGTGGACATCTTGTGCCACCGCTTGTTGCGACATCTGCCGTGGGCTTCGATGCTGGTGGACGAGCTGTCCGGGCGCGAGGATGCCGATTTGATGCGCTATGCGGCGGTACGTCTGGCTTTTAACCTTGTGTACAAGGATGCCGCCATGGGGCTGCGTGTGGCTTTGGCTGAGGAGCGGCGCGAGTGTCCGCTCACGCGACATGTGGCGTCCATGCTGGCTGATGAAGCGCGTTTTGTGCTCAATCCCGGTGATTGAGCTTAGGCAAAACGCTGCGGCGCCATGTGCAGGCTTGGGAATGTCTGCTCGTGGCGCCGCAGTGTATGCAGTGTGGCGGTCAGTTGGGGCGGCGATTGAGTTTTTCGCCTATCCAAAGGCCACCGATGACTAATGCGCATCCGATGATGCCGATGGCGGTGATAGGTTCGTTGACGATGAAATATGCCGCAATCATGGTGACCACGGCTTGCAGGTACATGTAATTGTTGGCGGTGACAGCGCCGAGGTGTCGTACGCACAGCGACCATAGCAGGTAGGCTACGGCCGAGCATCCTACGCTGAGGAACAGCAGGTTGGTAAGCACCATCGTGTCCGACAGCAGTTCTATAGGGTTGTTCAGTTGCGGTCCGAAGGCCAGGAAGGGCAGGGCGGTGATTACGCCGTAGAAGAAGGTCTTTCGCGTGATGAACCATACATCGTAATTGGCGCTGAGCCCTCGCAGGATGATGCTGTATACGGCCCAAGAGAATGCGGCGGCAATGCTGAGTAAGTCACCCAGGGGATTGAAGCCGACCTCGTTGTTGGATGACGAATTGAATATGACGCAGGCGGCGCCGATGAATGCCACGAAACTGCCCAATACCATGCCCCGGCCGGGCTTCTCGGATTTGTAGATGAACGCCAGTAGGAATATCGTGATCAGCGGCGACAGCGATGTCAGCAGCGAGACGTTGGTGGTGAAGGTGTATTTCAGCGCTGTGTTCTCGGCGATGAAGTATATCGAGCCGGCGCTGAGGCCGCATAGCATGAAGCGCCATTCGTCGCGCCACGAGTACGAGCGGAAGCGCTTGTGGCTGATGAGCAGAATCATCAGGTAGGCCACGGCGAAGCGGTAGACGTATATTTCTACCGGGCCCATGTGGTGCAGTATCAGAACTCTGGTGGACACGAAAGACACGCCCCACATCAGAACAAATATGAGTGCGGCAATATGTATCAGCCATAAGGCCGGGCTGTGCGAGGCTCGTCCGGAGGGCGCATTGTCAGTCTTCAGTGTCATGTTTTAGATGTTTTTTGGGGTGTTTCTATTGTCATAGGGTGGTGGCCGATTTCGGCGGCCTTTCGGTTGCCGGCGTCTGCCGACTGTTATAATTATAATTGTGCAAAATTACATAAAAAAAGCGGTTTATTATGCCCGGTGCATAATAATTTCAGTAATAAATCCAGAGAAAGGCGTTGGGTATTGTAGAAAAAACGCTAATTTTGTATTTGGGTATTGCTGCGGCGCTTTGCGTCGTTTGGGATTATATCCGGAATATACAAGTTTAATCAATATAACGAACAGATTAATTATGAAAGCATTACGTTACTTAGGCATTGCGGCTGTTGCAGGCGCACTGCTCGTAGGTGAAACAGCGTGTAACTCTATGACCAATACAGGCAAAGGCGCACTGATAGGCGGTGGCGGCGGTGCAGCCGTAGGCGCCGGCATCGGCGCGCTCATCGGCGGCGGCAAGGGCGCCGGCATCGGTAGTGCCATAGGTGCAGCTGTCGGCGCAGGTGCAGGCGCACTCATCGGCAACAAGATGGATAAGCAGCAGAAGCAGCTTGAGGAACAATTGGCCAATCAGGCCAAGGTAGAGCAGACCACCGACCAAAACGGACTGCAAGCCATCAAGGTTACTTTCGACGGCGGCATCCTCTTCCCCACGGGCAAATACACGCTCAACGCCCAAGCCAAGAGCGACCTCACGGGATTTGCCACCAATCTCAACAACAACCCCGGCACCAATGTCCAAATCTATGGATTTACCGACAATACAGGTAGCTTCGAGGTAAACCAGAAACTCTCGGGCCAGCGTGCCAATACTGTGCGCAACTACCTTATCAATAGCGGTGTAGATGCCGGACGTCTTACGGCGCAAGGCCTTCCTATGCAGAACTATATAGCATCCAACGACACTCCCGAGGGACGTGCCATGAACCGCCGTGTCGAAATCTATATCACTGCCGGTCAGGAGATGATACAGCAGGCCGAGGCCGGTACGCTTAAGTAATACGTTTGCGCGGGTCCGGAGAGTGCCTCGCAATGTTTTTGCGTGCAGTTTTTAGACCATTAGCAAAATGTCATATACAGCGGATGACGTCATCTTCGGATGGTGTCATCCGCGTTTTATAGTCCCTTTCGGGTGTCGGAAACGGGTGTTTTTGTCGTAACTTTACAATCGAAGATAAGGGTAAATCGCGAGTAAAAATCGCGGCAAAAATCGACAAATAACCAACACTCAAAAATAACACTCATAAGTACCAATGAAAATGCACGTTAGCAATACGCCGGAGCATCCGTCCAACACTCCGAACAACAGACATTCAACAGACATCCAACAGACATCCAACAGACGTCCAACAAGCGACTAACAACAACATAAGAAATAAAGAATATAATAAATAAATATATTCAAGAGAGAATATAGAGAGAAAGAGAGAAGTTTTATTTGCCTCGCTGAAGCTCGGCCGCGCTCGCGCGACAGGCGTAAGTCTAAGCTGTAAAAAAGCGGCAGTCGCCGCGATGACAGCCTCGGTCGACCGTGAAACAGTGCCGGCCGCTTTCCCGGGGCATAAAGGCCCGAAGGTCCTTAAAGGCCTTAAAGCCTCCAAGGCCGCAAAAAACGATGAAAGTCCCCGAGGGACAAAGAACTTCTCAAAAAAAAGGCGCGCCATGATGTTTGGCGTATGCTGTGTGCCATTCGACATTCAAAAGCCTTTTTTTTCTCTTAATATAGTCTGTATTAGAAAAAAAATAGTTAATTTTGGGGTGTGCAATGCTCACGAGCACGGCACACACGATTTACTAACCACAACATCATCCGGGACGCAGGCCAAGTCTGCTTCCCAAAAACCTATAACTGTGATATATGGAAAAGTGTGACGATCCTGTTGGCGCGGCTCCTCAAGCCCAAGACCAACCCCTACAAGCCTCCGAAGGCGTTAAAGAAACGACAGCACCCGAGGCCCAAGAGCCAACCGTAGCTGCGCCGTCTGCCGATGCCGAACAAGGAGCTACGACAACCGAAACTCAGACTGCCGAAACTCAGGCTGCCGAAACTCAGACTGTCGAGCCGCAGCCGGCCGACTTGGCTCCTGCCGAGCCGGAACACCCTCGTCACACCCTGCCGGATACCATCGAGGGCGTCATTGATGCCCTGCAAGCACTTGCCGACGGAGCCGCCGCCGAGATTTCGCGCGATGTGGTGTCACGTTTGCGCCTTCATGCCTCCACGTTGCGCAGTCGGCACGTGGAAGAACTTCGTGCTGCATGGGTCGCCGAGGGCAACGCCCCCGAGGCCTTCATCGCTCCGGAAGATGATACCGAAAGCCGTATCACGGCCCTTATAGAAGCCATACGCGTCAAGAAAAACGAGTACTTGGCCCAACAAGAGGCAATACGACTGGCCAACCTTGAACGCAAAAACGATATTATAGAAAAAATCAATGCCCTGGCCGATGACACGGACAATGTCGGACGTAATTTCCCTGCATACCGCGAGTTGCAGGACGCTTTTAACGCCGTAGGCGATGTGCCGCCGACAGACGAGACGGCCGTATGGAAGCGTTACCAGGAAGCCCGCGAAAGATATAGCGACAACCTGAAAATCAACAAGGAGTTGCGCGACTACGACTTCAAGAAAAACCTTGAATCCAAGGAATTGCTGATAAAAGAAGCCGAGGCTCTCGCCGATGAGCCGGACATCATCGTGGCCTTTAAGCGAGTGCAGAGCCTCCATAGCAAATGGCGCGAAATCGGCCCCGTGGCCAAGGACCTTCGCGAAGAAATTTGGGGCAAATTCAAGGAAGCCTGTGCCGTGGTCAATAAACGCTACCAAGCATTTTTTGAAGAGCGTAAGGCACGCGAAGCCGAGAACGAAGCCGGCAAGACAGCCTTGTGCGAACGCATAGAAGCCCTCGATTTCGAGGCCTTGAAGACCTTCCCGGCGTGGGAAGATATGACCAAGCAGATACTTGCGGCACAAGAAGAGTGGAAGAAACTGGGATATGCCTCACGCAAGGCAAACAACGCCTTGTTCAATCGCTTCCGCGCCACTTGTGACAAATTCTTCGAAGCCAAGGCCGCATTCTTCCGTAAAGTCAAAGAAGAAATGGCTGCCAACCTGGCGCGTAAGATGGCATTGGCTGACGAGGCCGAGGCACTGAGTACCAGCACCGATTGGCGCAAGACCACCGACAGACTTGTCGAGATGCAGAAAGAATGGAAGACCATAGGCTCGGTGCCCAAGAAACAGAGCGACACCGTCTGGACGCGTTTCCAAAAAGCATGTGATGCATTCTTTGCAAACAAAAAAGCCGGCACTCGCGGCACACGCCAGACCGAATTGGCTAATCTGCAAGCCAAACGAGACCTTATCAAGCGTCTTGACGAAATCACGGCCGAGACGCCCAAAGACGAAGCACGCAAGCTGATTTTCGACTTGCAAGAGCAATGGAAGAGCATAGGCCACGTGCCTTTCAAGGAGAAGGATGCGGTATATGACGCTTTCCGCAAGCGTATCGACGAAGTGCGCCGTCAATTCGACCTGCGTCGGAGCGCCGAAAGCATGGAGAGATTCAACAGCAACCTGTCCGAGATTGCGGGCGATAAAGACTGTCTGGGGCGCGAACGCGAGCGCATGGCTCGTGCCTTGGAAGCACGCCGCCAAGAATTGCGCACCTACGCCAATAACCTTGGATTTCTGTCCTCAAAGAGCAAGAGCGGCGACTCGCTGGTACGCGACATCGAGGCCAAGATGCGCCGCCTCGAGGCCGATATTGCCGACATCGAACAACGCATGCGTTTGGTAGACGAAAAACTTTCATAACAGATCTCATAACTTCCGGGCAGTACACCTGCCGTACTGCCCGGAAAAAATATATTATAACTCTAAATAGCTGTAACTTATCCGTTGCCGTCAACAAACGACCATGGACAATCAATGTACGAAACCAAATACGCCAAGCAAATTTGACAACGGATTAGATATTGTATTGACAAAACCTATTGAGTATGCCAAGTAAATCACTTATTGAAAGAACTGAAAAAAGGAAATACAGAAAATATGGCACATGGATTCCGGCGTTGTTCAATATGGCGGATATCCTGATGGTCAATCTGCTGTATTGGCTGACAATAGCAATGGGTAGCCAATATGGTGAAGATATCTGTCGCGGATGGGTATTGTGCAACGTCGCATGTCTGCTGCCGCTGGCGGTGCAATTTGTGAAACACGACAATTACCGCACTATCCTGTTGGACCACACGGTCGTACGCGCCTTCCGTGCCGTAGGGCTGCATTGCCTTGCTTTTTTGTCCTTGCAGGAAATCTTCGGCCACAACCTCGGTGTCGCTTCGTATGGTCTTCTTTACGGTGTCATGATTGTGGCATGGCCGGCGGAAAGGACACTGTCACGCTTTATGCTCAAGCATATGCGTAGCCAGGGACGTAATTTTGTGCGAGTGGTCATAGTCGGCACCAATACCACGGCGCACCGCCTGTACCACGAAATGAACAGTGATGCCGGATACGGTTTTTGCATCATGGGCTTTATAGATGACGAAAAGCCCGAAGGCGAGCTGCCGGCTCCGTACATCGGCTCTTTGGACGTGCTTGATGCTTATGTCAAGGAGCGTAATGTCGACGAGATATACTTCGCTTGGTCGGGCGAAAAAGCCCAGGCGCTGTCGCGTGTACTCAAAATTGCGGACGACAATGTGGTGTCGTTCTACTATGTGCCGCAGATTTCGCGCTACGTACGCCGGCATTTCGAGAGCAGGAGCATCGGAGCCATGAATGTTTTGAGCCTCCTGCGCAATCCTTTGAGCAATCCGCTTAACCGAGGCATCAAACGCCTGTTTGACATCGTGTTTTCATCCGTGTTCCTGGTGTTTTTCCCGCTCATATTGATTCCGGTGGCCATAGCCATCAAGCTGTCATCACCCGGGCCGGTTTTCTTTAAGCAGAAACGTACAGGATACCGAGGCCGCACGTTCAATTGCTTGAAATTCCGTACGATGCGTGTAAATGCGGCGGCGGATACAGCGCAGGCCACCAAGGACGATCCGCGCAAAACCAAAGTAGGCGATTTTCTGCGCAAGACTTCGCTGGACGAGTTGCCACAGTTTATTAATGTCTTTCTCGGCGACATGTCCGTTGTAGGGCCGCGTCCGCATATGCTCAAGCAGACCGAGAGTTATACTCAATTGATAGACAAATACATGGTGCGCCACGTGGTCAAGCCCGGCATTACCGGATGGGCGCAGGTCAACGGCTATCGCGGCCTCACGGACGAGGTTTGGAAGATGGAGAAGCGTGTCGAGTATGATGTTTGGTATATCGAGCATTGGCATTTCTTCCTGGATATGAAGATTATAGCGCGCACGGTGCTTAATGCCGTTCATGGCGAGAGCAACGCTTTTTGATGACTTTGGACGACTTTGGACGTTAGCCTTTGCCTTCACAATCAAATCGTTAATAGTGATAATCGGTCATTGACTGTAGCTGTAGACTATTAGTTGTCGCAAGAGATTATTGACTGTTGCAACGTGTCATAACTGTCGTAAATAATGTCTGCAATATCCCTGTTTGCCGTACTTGCCGTGGTCACAGACACATTGTGTCCGCAGGTCATGGCGCCTGTCGAGGCCGCGGATGTGCACGTTCGCTGCCGAGTGCCGTGGAGACTTGAGTGGCGCGATGCCGCTTCGGGCGAAGCGCGATGTCTTGCCATAGATGTCAGCCATGACAATATCTACGGCGACAAGGCTTCGGTCGAATATGTCGCCGGAACGGACAGCGTGCTGGCTCGTTGGAATATAGACGCCAAAGATGCTTCCGGCCCGGTGTCGTTGCGCATAGCCAAGGACCTATACGGCACACATTTGTACGCCGTGAATGGCGAGGAGCTAACGCTTGACGGCGGTGATACGGACATCGATTTTGCGGTGGGCAGTGCAATCGTTGCACGATACGACAGTCGGGTACGGCCCGTGGTGGCACGCGCTCCGATTGTATATCGCTTTGAGCCACACAAATACCGGATGAGCCGCGACCAATTGGATGCGTACTTGGCCGAAAGTTCCGATATGACCGAAGGCCTATGGGAATTTATGGACAGTGATATCGGTGTCGAGGGAACGGTGTCTTTGGCTCCGCTGCGTATTGCGACACTGCGTGACGGCGATGGTTATGCCATAGTTTATTTGGGTGGATACGACACTCCCGGCGTATGGCATGCGATGGACATCAAGGGCAGGCTGACACCCACTCCCTTTATACGCGATTACGACTTGCAATGGTATTGTGTTGACGGAGTGGAACTTGTCGGACAGATACATGCGAATGTCGATGAAGGCGGCTCGATATTGACTCTTAATCTCGGCTCACAGCCTATGACCGTGCGCTTCCGTCGCTTCCGTTGATTGCTCCGTAAATTGAAATATTCGGCGGCCGCTTACGATTGGCGCTTTCTTTCGTCGCCATTGTTGATGCGAGGAGCTATACGCTATACGCCGAGGTATCCCTTGGCGCTGAGTATATGATACATAAGGTCGTGGAACAGGGCGTGTTCGTTTTGGCGCGACCCGGCGCCCTTGCTTTGAGCGTCAAACTGTCGCAGTGCGCGTATCACCTCGATGACTTGCGAGGCATTGTAATTGCGGCGTCCTACTGCAAAGCGCTTTAATGGATATGGGCTTTTCAGTCCCAGAGCCTGCATTTGTGCCCGGTCGCCTTTGTCCGGGGTGTACCACGATACCAGCAGGTCGGAGAAAAACCCGAATATGGTGGCCGAGGCCAATACCAGCGGCGTGGATTTGGGGTTGCTGCGGAAATAGTCGGCGATGCGGAATACGCGCAGGGCGTCCTTTTGCGCCAGAGCATCCACCAATTCGTAGGCATTGTATTCCTTTGAGTATCCGATGTTTCGCTCTATGGCTTGCGGTGTCACCGTCGCGCCTGGCCCCAGGATAGTGGTCAGTTTCGAAATCTCGTTGTACAGGCGGCTGAGGTCATTGCCGACATATTCCTTGAGCATTTCCAGTGCCTTCGGATCGACGTTCAGCCCTTGTTCCTTGATGAAATTGGCTATATGCGTGCCTATCTGATAATCAGGGATTTTCTTGGATTCGAAGACAACGGCGCCTGAAGACTTAACGGCTGCCATCAGTTGCTTGCCCTTGGCCGTGGCGCCGCGCGAGCATATCACCAGGATTGTTGACGGTGACGGCTCGGACACGTATCGGGCCAATTTGTCGAGTACGTCGGCACGCACGCTCTGTGCCTCCTTGAGTATCACCACCAGGCGGTCGGACATCATGGGGTAGCGTCGGCATATATTTACAACTTCCGGCATGTCGGTCTGCGGCGCGTACAGAATGTACTGGTTGAACACCTTTTGGTCATCGCTGAGTATATTCTCGAAGTCTTTGGTGAGTACGTCTATAAAGTAGCCTTCCTCGCCATGGAGCAGGTACACGGGAGCATACTCGCCTTTTTTGAGCGAGGCACGCAGCGAGGCAAAAGTTGTAGATGCGGAAGCCATAATGTCTGTCTCGAAATTATTTTGTAAATTTACGCATTATTCCGTTTTCGGACAAATATTTCATTCGAGATGTCGCCACGCCCCACATTTGATTTGCGCGAATTTGTGCCGCTCAATCTGCCTACTTACGACATAGCCTTGCGCCGCCGCAAAGTGGACGGTGCCATCGAGGTGTACGATGATCTTCGCCGCATCTGGGTGATGCTGACGCCTGAGGAATGGGTGCGCCAGCACTTTGTACATTACCTTGTCGCGCATCTCGGCTACCCGGCTTTACGCATGGCCAATGAGGTGGGATTGCACTTCAACGGAACGCAACGGCGCTGTGATACTGTGATTTACGATGAAAGTCTTACGCCGGTGGCCATCGTGGAGTACAAGTCGCCGTCGGTGACTGTCAATCAGCATGTATTTGACCAAATTGTGCGGTACAACCTGGTGCTAAAGACGCCTTATCTGTTTGTGTCCAACGGTTTACGGCATTACTGCGTAAGTGTCGATGCGAGCAGCGGGACATACCGGTTTTTGGCCGACTTGCCGCTGTATAGCGATATCGTGCGCGGTAAATGATGCCGGCGTGAGGCAAAAGACTTGAATTGTTTGGGATTACGTGTTGTTACTTCTCGGCGTTGAGCAGCTGTAGCAGCATCAGCATCGCGGCATTGGCGGCACTTGCGGCCACGGTGGCGCGGTCGCCGGAGAAATGGTATAGGGATGCGGCGTGTGCCGAAGGGGTTCGTGCCGCAATCCATACGGTACCTACGGGCTTGTCGGGCGTGGCGCCCCCCGGCCCGGCTATGCCCGAAGTGGCTACCGCGCATCCGCATTCGAGGCATCGTGCCGCGCCCTCGGCCATGGCTTCGACCACAGGTCGGCTGACGGCGCCTTCGCTGTCGAGTACCGGACGAGATACGCCCAAGATGTTGTGTTTTACCTCATTGGAATAGGCGACTATGCCGCCTGCGAAGATGTCCGAACATCCGGCCACGGCGGTTATGGCCGATGCTATGCGCCCTCCGGTGCAGCTCTCGGCCGTCCCGAGGGTGTATCCGCGGCTGCGCACCTTGTCGATGAGCATCTCGGCAGTGGACATGGCGCCCTCGCCGACGACGAGCGAGCCCAGACGTTCGCACAGATTGGCGGTGAGGGCCGCCGCTGTCGCATGTGTAGCCTCGGCATCGCTGCCGATGCCGTCCAGGCGCAGGCGTATTACAGGTACATCGGGCAGGTAGGCCAGATGGAAGCCCATGGGAAGGGCCTTTTCCCAAGTGTCAAGCCGCTCGGCAAGGGCACTCTCCGTAATTCCGGTGACAACGAGAGTGTTGTGCGTCAGCGTTTTGTCGCCGTGGAAGCGTTCGCTGAGCATGGGTACTACCGCATGTCTGAGCATCCCGCGTGTCTCGGTGGGTACGCCCGGCATTGCCACCAGGACGTGGCCGTCTCGCTCCCACATCATTATGGGCGCTGTTCCGTAGATGTTCTGTATGACGGTACAAGTGTCGGGTACGAGGGCCTGATTTTCGGTCAAAGTATTGAGCTTACGGCCTTTTGCGGCAAATATGCGATGAATGTTTGCTGCGACTTCCGGGTCGTGCCGCAGGCTTCCGCCAAAGATTTCCATCAGCGCGGCCTTGGTGATATCGTCCTTGGTAGGTCCGAGGCCTCCGGTGGTGATTACGATGTCGGCGGCAGCCATGGCGCGGTGTACTGCCGCAGCGATGTCTGCGGCGACGTCGCCTACGACCTCCACCTCTACGACCGGTATGCCAAGGGGGTTGAGACTGCGGGCGATGTCGCCCGAATTGGTATCGGTGACGCGTCCCAGCAGGATTTCGTCGCCTATGACAATGACGTATGCTTTCATTGAAAATTCTTTTGAAATAAATCTAAGGTCCTTAGAGTCCTTAGAGTCCTTAGGGTCCTTAAAGTCCTTAGGGTCGCTAACCCTCCGAAATTCGGGCAAAAGCTATTCGACTTTCCACATTCCACATTCGTTACTCCATATTCGACATTATTTCAGACTGATACACGGGCAAAGGGTACCTTGTCGTAATCGCAGAACTCCCGGTCCAGGAACTTGAAATATCCGGCTATGGCCACCATGGCCGCGTTGTCGGTGGTGAAAGCGCGTTCGGGAATGAAAGCCTTCAGGCCATGGTGCGCGCAGTACTCGGCCACGGCGGCGCGTACGCCCGAATTGGCCGATACACCTCCGCCTATGGCCACGGTGCGCACGCGAGTTTGGCGCACGGCTTTGTCCAGTTTGTCTAAAAGGATGTCTATGATGGTTGCCTGCAACGATGCCGCCAGATCGGCGCGGTTTTTCTCGATGAAATCCGTGTCGGCATGCACGCCGTCGCGCAGGGTGTACAGGAACGAGGTTTTCAGGCCGCTGAAGCTGTAATCGAGCCCGGCGATGTGCGGCTTTGAAAAATGGAAATGCCCGGCATCGCCCTGCGCAGCCAGAGCGTCTATGTGCGGACCGCCGGGGTAGGGCAACCCCATGACTTTGGCGCATTTGTCAAAGGCCTCGCCGGCGGCGTCATCTATGGTTTTGCCCAGGATTTCCATGTCGTTGTAGTTCTTGACAAGTATCAGCTGCGAGTTGCCGCCCGAGATGAGCAGACACAGAAACGGATACTCGGGCACTTGGTCCTCGGGCTTGCGCCGTATGAAGTGAGACAGTACGTGTGCGTGCAGGTGGTTGACGTCCACTATCGGACGCCTCAGACCCAGTGACAGCCCCTTGGCAAAGGATGTGCCTACCAGCAGCGACCCGAGCAATCCCGGCCCGCGAGTGAAGGCTATGGCCGAGATGTCTGTCTTGGAAATGCCGGCACGCTTGATGGCCGTATCCACTACGGGGACGATATTTTGCTGGTGAGCACGCGATGCCAGTTCGGGCACTACACCTCCATATTCTTCATGGACGCTTTGCGAAGCGATGACGTTGCTCAGCAGCAGGCCATCGCCGATGACGGCGGCACTGGTGTCGTCGCATGATGATTCGATTCCTAAAACAATGTTATTCATGCTCCAAGCGAAGCCGTATTAAAATATTAAAATATGTATGCAATGCCAGCGGTCAGTTGGGCCGACGAATTGCTCTTGACCATCGAGTAGCGGGCCTCGATGTGAATCTTCAGTGTCGGTGAGGCCGTGAACTCGAAGCCGGCGCCGGCATTAAGCCCGAAATTGCGCTTGCGTGTGGACACGTCCTCGTCGGGAGCGTTCTCCGTCCGGTTGTGGCTGTTCCACCACGAGTAATTGAGGCCGATGATGGGGTACAATGCCGCACGGTTGCCCGTGAAATTGAACGGGTAATGCGTGTCCAAATCCAGTTGTATGGCATCGCGGTCGTTGTTGCGGAAGATGCAGCGTGCCCCCGGCGCCACGCGGAAGTGACTGCTGAACCCGTATTGGAATTGTATGCCCGCCACTGCAGACTTGTTGCGCGAAACATAACCCGCGTCTACGCCGAAAGACTTCTGCCCGCGTACGCACTGAGCCTTGGCCGCCGGGGCCGAAGACATCAGCAACGGCAATATCGCAAACAGCGTGCATATCGGACGCAAATATTTGATGAACAGTTTCATACCTTTGCTTATGTGCTTTGGGGCGTGTCGCGCCCGTATATATTATATAATGTGTATCCGGAGTAGGCCGTAGCCGCCGACAGATATCATACAAAGGTAATCATTATTTTTTTGCGCGTATGGCTAAAATATACTAAATTTGTCAGTGCGTCAGCGTATGAAGACAAAGGAAAATTTTTTCGTGTTAAATTATGCAAATATTTTCTGATAATCTAAAAAACTGACTAACTTAGCGGATGAAATAATCGTTAAAATAGTAAATCCAACATCTAAAAAGTATTGATTAGCCCCCAAAAAACAGACAGCGAAACAATTACCTACACTAAAAAAACAAACACCAAAATAATCTATTTACCCTAACCCCGATGTCAGTTGACGGGCCTCTTAAAAGGCTTGGCGGCGGACATCAAAGTAACAATCAACACTACAACCTTATGAGAAAACATCTTTTTGTGACTCTGTTGTTGACTTGTGGCTTGCCTTGCAGCGGACAAGTTTTCGCGCTGGCAAATCCCGAGCCTCAATCACAAAGTCAGGCGGCTGTCACCATAACAGGTACAGTCCTCGATGAGAACAATGACCCGGTCATTGGTGCAAGTGTTACGCCTAAGGGTCAGACGCAAGGCGTTGTCACCGATGCCTTCGGTCATTTCACTATCAAGGTGAAACCCGGTACAACGCTGACCATCAGCACGGTTGGTTACAAGACCGTGACCATGGCAGCGAAGCAAGACATGAGCGTTTATCTCGAACCCACCACCGAGCTTCTCGACCAGCTCGTTGTCGTAGGTTACGGCACACAGAAACGTGCCAACCTTACCGGTTCTGTTGCCACAGTAGACGTGGCAAAGGTTATGGACGGCCGTCCCTCATCGGATGTCGCTAAGACACTTCAGGGTGCTGTCCCCGGTCTGACCATCACCACAGTCAACGGTGACATTGAATCTCAACCCAAGATTAACATCCGCGGCCTCGGTACCCTGTCCAACGGACTGGATTCGTCGCCTCTGATTGTTGTCGATGGTGTTCCCGTGGATGACATGAGCTTCCTCAACCCCGATGACATCGCCGAAATCTCCGTACTTAAGGATGCTTCATCTTCCGCTATCTATGGTACACGCGCTGCCTTCGGTGTAATCCTCATCACCACCAAGACTTCCACTTCCACCGATCGCGTGAGCGTCCAATACACCAACAACTTCTCTTGGGGCAACGCCACTGTTCTTCCTGAATGGAACTCGACAGTGAACAACCTCAAGGTTGCTATGGACAACACCAACCCCGGCGGTGATACCGAAATCTTCGGTATGTACTACGATGAACTTCTCCCGTTTGCAGAAGCATGGGCCGCACAGCACGGCGGCAAGCCCTACAAATCGTATGTAGAGCTCAAGCCGTTCCAAAGCAAAGATAATGTCGGTGACTACTATGTATTCCCCGCCAACACCGTCTCGCCCATGACCGGACTGCCCTTGGAGACCGCACGATTCCTCAGCTATGCTGACTGGGATGTTCCCTCCACTATTTTTGATACCGCGTTTGGCAACAAACACAATGTAAGTCTTGAAGGCACTTCCGGCAAGACTCACTATCGTGCATCTTTCGGTTACGACAGCAAGGAAGGTCTCTTCCGCTTCAACCCCGACAAGCTGCATCGTTATATGGCCAACCTAAACGTTGACACCGAGATCTTCTCGTGGTTGAAGGCCGGTGCTCGCTTCAACTTCTCCGATCGCGAGTATACAGCTCCCAACTCCAACCGTAACTCGTACCAGTATCTGTGGCGCTTCCCGACTTTCTTCGAAATGTTCGGTTATGTATACGACGACGAAGGCAATGCAAAGAGCTTCCGCAACGATATTACCATTCGTCAGAACTCGCACATTGACAAGACCGTCACCACACAGACTCGTATGCAGGGTTGGATGAAGGCCACGCTCTTCAAAGGCATGGAACTGCAAGCCGACTTCACATACAATGTGATAAATCAGGACAGCGACTCCGCAGCTACACCTTACACAGCATGGAACAACTGGACGCCCGGCAGCAACACCCTCGGCGCATGGTCGCCCTACACCCAAGCCACTACTTATGCAGCACAGAGCAGCTATCGTGACGACACTTGGACAGCCAATATCTTTGCCACTTATTCGCACACATTTGCTGATGCACACAACCTGAAAGTTATGGCCGGTTGGACAGCCGAACAGGAAGAATACAAGTCTTTCTACGCAAAACGTACAGGTCTTGTTGACTACAACCTCCCCAACCTTAACCTGACCAACGGCACCAACTACACCACATCTGCAGGAAACACTCTGCGTGCAACCACCGGCTTCTTCGGCCGTATCAACTACGACTACAAGGGTATCTACCTGTTTGAAGCCAACGGTCGCTACGACAGCTCTTCGAAGTTCCCCGCAAATGACCAATGGGCATTCTTCCCCTCGTTCTCGGCAGGCTACCGCTTCTCTGAAGAAGCTTACTTCCAGCCTCTCAAATCGTGGTGGAGCAACGGTAAACTCCGCGCAGGCTACGGCCATATCGGTAATGAAGCTGTAGGTAACTACCGCTTCCTTTCCACTGCCAGCCAAAGAGGAGCAGGTTATGTACACTGGCTCAGCGGCGACCAAAAAATCACCCAATACAGCATGCCTACCCTCGTATCTTCGTCCCTGTCTTGGGAACGCATCATCACCACCGGTGTAGGTCTTGATTTGGGCTTCTTTGACAACTCGCTCAATGTTTCGTTTGACTGGTTCAACCGCGATACCAAGGACATGCTCACACCCGGAGCCGAACTTCCCGGTGTTCTCGGCGTAGAAGCTCCTTACGGCAACAACGGTTCGCTCCGCACCCGCGGCTGGGAACTTTCCATAAACTGGAACCACACCTTCGGTGATGCTTCCGTATATGCAACGTTCAACATCGGTGATGCACGTACCAAGATTACCGGTTGGAGCAACAAAGACATCCTCTATTCCTACCTGCCTGCAGGCTCATCGTACACCGAAGGCTGTTACTTCGGTGATATCTGGGGCTTCGAAACAGACCGCTACTTCACCAAAGATGACTTCACTTGGGATTCCGCAGCCGGTAGATATGTTCCCGCAGCAGGCGTTCCTTCGCAGAAGGATCTCGAGACCGGTTCGTTCAAATTCGGCCCCGGCGACGTTAAGTTCAAAGACCTCAACGGTGACGGCGTCATCAACAACGGCAACCCCAACATGATCGAACTCAACGGCAAGACATACGTTCCCGGTCAGGACGGTTACGAAGCTGCCCTCGCAGACAAGAACCACACCACCGTATCCGTTGGCTCTGTAAAGAACCATGGTGACCTCAAGGTTATCGGCAACGCACTTCCTCGCTATGAGTATTCGTTCCGTCTTGGCGCTGCTTGGAAGGGCTTCGATATCGACCTCTTCTTCCAGGGCGTAGGCAAACGCGATATGTGGACAACCGGTTCGACTATCGTTCCTATGGCACAGTCCGGCCTCGGCACATTCACCAATCAATGGGGTAACTACAACGTTATCAAATACCTCGCAGATGGCCAGATTGACTTCGCAAATTCGACCATCGACCAAGGCAACGACTATCCTCGTATGTATTCGGGCGCAGGTGCCGGCGGTAAGGTTTCCGGTGTAGGTAATGGTTGCTACAACTTCTATCCCCAGACCCGTTATCTGATGAGCCTCGCTTATCTGCGTCTGAAGAATATGACTATCGGTTATACTCTTCCTAAGACCTTGACTCAAAAAGCCTTCATTCAGCGTGCCCGCATTTACTTCTCCGCTGACAACCTGTTCTTCTTGTACAACGGTGCCGGTAAATATCAGCTCGATCCCGAGCAGACATCTTCCGCAGGCTCGTCCGTACAAGGCTACAATGATGGCCTTGCAACCTATGGCCGTACGACTCCTCAGCAGCGAGTATTCTCCTTCGGTCTCCAAGTAACATTCTAACCCCCCCCAATTCTACAGACTATGAAATCTAAATATATATTTGGACTTCTCGCTGTCGGCACTGCAATGTCGCTGGTAAGTTGCGATGACTTCATCGATGACAACCGTTACCCGCTGGATCGCCAGACCGTCAATCCGGAATTCTGGAGCAACGACGTGAACGTCCAAAACCAAATCAACTACTTCTACGAAGACTACAGCGGCTACGGAAACGGTAGCGGCGGTGGTGACTTCTATTGGAGCTGGCTCTCCGATGACCAGGCCGGCCGAACCAAGTTCGCCGACTGGACATTCACCAGCATTCCCGCAACCTCCGGCTCGTGGACTGCTCCCTATACCGAGATTCGTCGTGCCAACCTCGTAATCGAGGGCGTGGAAAGTTCGACCCTCAATGATGTAACTAAGGCTAACTTTATTGCACAGGCTCGTCTGCACCGCGCACGCAGTTTCTATGACTTGGTACGCCGCTATGGTGATGTGCCTCTGGTAACCAAGGCTCTTGACCCGACAGATCAGGCAGAACTCTTCGGCGCACGCACTCCGCGTAACCAGGTGATGGACTATGTACTGGCCGACCTCGACTATGCAGTAGCCAATATCGGCACGCAGAGCAACAAGACCCAGTTCTCGAAAGACATGGCTCAGGCCTTCAAACTTGAAGTATGCCTCTACGAAGGTGCATACGCCAAGTACCACCAGAACGACAAAGCTCGTTCCGACAAGTTCTATGGCGAAGCCGTTAAGGCCGGTGAGGCTATCGCAACTCGCTATCCTATCAACAGCAGCTATGCAAGCTTGTACCAGTCGTTCCGCACTGCAGGTGGTGGCTTCAATGGCATCACTAACAACAGCGAAATCATCTTCTGCAAGACTTATGCCGAAGGAGTATTCATGAACTCCATCTCTGACTACTCCAACGCATCTGACGGCGTTGCCGGTATCACCAAAGACGCATTCGACGCATTCGTATTCAAAGATGGTCTGCCTGCAAGCAAGACTTCGTATAACAAAACCGACCACGGTACCGTTGAAAGTGAAACTTCGATAAGCATCGCTAATCTGCTCGATGTACGTGACCAGCGTCTATCGGTCATTACTTATGACCATATCTTCTTCCCCGGTCTGACTTGGGCTGCTTCCAATACGGTAGGCCAATGGTCCAGCACCGGTTACGGCGTTGCCAAGTTCAACAACCTGACTGTTCCGCAGGCAGTTGTGAACGAAATCAATAAGAACTACCTCTGCGCACCCTTGTTCTGGGGCGGCCGCCTGTATGTAGGCATTCTTGAGGCCAAGGCCGAACTCGGCACCCTCACCGATGCAGACCTCGCCAAGTATATGAAACCTCTGTGGAATCGTGCCGGCATCGACACTTCCAAGCTCACGGTTGCTTTCTTGAACGGTATCAATGACCCGAAGAACAAGATGGGTGTATCCAGCCTTATCTACGAAATCCGTCGTCTCCGTCGTTGCGAGCTTATGCTTGACGATGGTATCCGCTACTGGGATCTCGTACGCTGGCATCAGCTTGACAAGCTCGACTTCACCACTAATCCCGACATCGTTAAGGGCGCTTACATTGCAGACGCTCCTGCCGGTATAACAGCCGGTAAGATGACTGCTGACGGCTATTACAACTGCGATTGGGGTCAGACTCGTAAGTTCGACAAGAAGTACTACTTCTATCCCATTCCGCAGAATCAGCTCCAGCTTAATGAAGCTCTTACTCAGAACGACGGCTGGAAATAAATGACCTAATTCTGAGGTTTATATTCAAAGATATAACCTAAACGCGATAGGGGCGTGCACTGCAAGTGCATGCCCCTATTTGTGTCGCAGTAAAAGCATGGTGTCTTTAATTGTTAAACTTTTATAAATTACATATACTATTAGTGTGTTGTTTGCTTTTGGTGAAAATATTATCGTATATTTGTTGCGTTGTGTTTGTTTTGCCATGACGGCAACTAATTGCATGACATTCGGAATTGATTATTTTCACTCTAACAACCATTAATAATGATAAGAATTATCATTACGATGTTATTGGCTATGTTCTTAATGTCTTCGTGCCAAGATGCTCCTGCTCCGAAGATAGAGGGGGCAAAGACAGTAGATGTCCCTGTGGTCGAACAAGAGTACACCGACAGGGTAATGACAAATGATGTCGGACGCGCAATTGCAGCTTTGGCTGTATCGGGCGAATATGGATTACACAATTCGCGAGCGATGCTTTATTCCGTCGACTCGCTTAAGGCTAAAGATGGCTCTCTAACAGCCATCGTTGTAAACTTTGCAAACGATGGAGGTTTCATACTTCTTAGTCCTACGAAGAAATACTACCCGGTTTCAGCTCTAATAGCTTATATATGAACTAGGGTTGGGGTGGAAGTTATGACGGCTTCTTCACTGAAACGAGCACTTTTGCCGGAACAAGCAACAGTAAATATACTAAAGACCGCAAATGCTTATATGTTACGAAACCATAAAAATAGGATATTATGAAAAGAATAGGTTTAATCCGATTAGGCATACTGATGACCATTACCGTAATGGGGGCTATCGCGGCCACAGCGCAAAATGACGCGACAACATCGTATGACAACTTCGACAAGATGAAGACAGATCACTGGACTATATACGCCCGAGGCTTTTACTCGATAGGTAATATCGGAGGTAAGTTGATAGGGGATTATATTGATGAGAATGGAAACATTGTCGGTATGGCTGGTACAAGTGATACGTACTGGGGCGTATCGCTGACGGCACAGCGCAAATTTTATTTCTTCGGAAGATGGTGGGCAGCGCCCGAAGGCGGCTTACTGCTGTCCTGGCCGTATGAATCTTCTAACCATCCGACCGAATTTGGCGTGGAACTCGGAGGTTTAGTCGGCTATACCTTGACCCGTAACAACTGTTGGGGCCTTGACTTCTTTGGCGGATTTACCGGACGCCTTGGTCTGATGAAGCATCAGGGCTATCATTGCCGTTACTGGCCGGGTGCCGGTTTCGCTCGTTTCGGCGTGTCGGTTATGCGCGGACACATCTCGCTCACAGCTGCTTTCAATTTGGCGGTGTGTGGCTACCGACACTTCTCCGGCAAGAGCGACTATCGTGACCGTCTGAATGCATTTGATTTCGGAATTGGTTACTCGTTTTGATTTGATAGTATAAAAAATATAACAGGCAAAGGGGGAGACTCTTTGCCTGTTTTTATATTACATCTATTGCCAAGAGTGGTTTGTGAAAAAATATGGTTCTTGAATCTAAAACGGTAGATGGGAGTCTTGTTCGGGGGAAAATAGGAATAGAGCCTATAAGCAAAAAAGCAAAAAAAGTGATGAAAATCAGAATTTTTCAGCTGTTTAAGAGCATATTGTCAGGAATTATTTGTAATTTTACGTTTGCTTCCAAATGCCCTCCGTGGCGACCGTGGATTTTAGCCATGATACCGAGCTACGGCACTGCCTGACAAGTGGGAAACTTGTGTTGCGGCGGCATTTGAAAACCTTAAATCGGGATAGCATGGAACACATGCATCTTGACATCACTTAAAGTTGCATTTTAACCTATCAATTAATTGAAATAATGAAACCAAGCCTAATTACGAGGAGGGTACGGACGGTACTCTCCGCAGTTTTGGTCGCCATAGGGCTTTATGCACCGCCTAAGGCAAGTGCGGGAGTGCCTTACCCTAACGACCTGTATCTGACTCAACAGTCGGATGTGACATGTACGCTTGTGTCAAATGCGATGATGCTACGTGCACGTACTTATCTGAGCAACAACAGTAACTGGACTGCGATTACAGAAGCTTCGCTCATGCCTTATGGCTGGATCAACGGTGCCGGTCAGCGATCCAATTATTCGGCTACTTTCGGCAACTGCTCTTTCACAGTCAATCAAGCCTATGTCAACGGCTTGACCGTAGCGCAGTTACAGGGCATTTTGAATGCTCACCCGGAGGGCGTGTGCATATATGTCACCAGTATCCCTCATGCCCAATGGATAACCGATATAGAGAACGGCATCGTGTATAGCGGCGACTCATCATGTGCCGCTTACTTCGGCCGCCGTCCCTTGTCCAATACTTACCAAGGCCAATGTTGCGGCTACAATCAAAATACGGTGTTGGCCCGCGTGACCAGTTACTGGTACGTGTCGTCTTACAACGTGCCCGCTAACACAAGTTACACCACACCTTCCATTACACAGAAAAAGCAGAACCTTCCCAACGGAACTTACCGTATTGCATGTTACAACAATCCGACATACGGCCTTGACGTAGCCGGAGGGTCTACCGCCGACGAGGCAAACGTGCACATTTGGGAATACTCCGGGGCAAAGCAACAGCAGTTTAATGTAACCTTTGCCGGTGACCATTATAACATTCAGGCTGTACACTCCGGTAAGAATTTGGACCTTTATAGGGCCGCTTCGGCTCCGGGGACCAATGTCCAGCAGTATGCCATAGACGGGACGGATGTCCAAAATTGGGTACTCGAAGAAGCCGGCGAGGGTGCTTTCTATATAGTCAACAACAACGGCCTTTATATGGATGTAAAAGACGGTATAGTCTCCAATAGCACCAATGTCCAAGGATATAGCGGCAACAAGAGCAACGCCCAGAAGTGGTTCTTCATAGCTGTCAACGGAAAGCAGTCGATACCGGATGGTGACTATCAGATACATTTGGCCTCGAACTTCGGGTACGGTGTTGTTGAGTCGACAGGTACATCTTCGTCCGGCAGCAATATACACCTGTGGACGCTTGACAATTCGGCCCACCACAAGTGGAACGTGAAGTACTTGGGCAATGGATATTACTCCATACGTCTGAAGCACAGCAATATGGCGCTCAATCTTAACGGAGGTCCGTACAAGGGCTACGCCAACGCTCAACAGCATCCGTTCTCCGACAACGACGAGGCTTCCATGTGGATGCTTAAAGATGCCGGCGACGGAAGCTTCTATATTGTGAACAAGAAAGGCCTATTCCTCGACGTATATGGCGCCAAGGTTGCCAATGGAACAAACATCGGCGGCTGGTGCGGCAATTCGGGTGATGCCCAGAAGTGGAAATTTGTTGCTGTGAACGGCACTCAGACCATCAAGGACGGCTACTACAACATTCGCAGTGCCAAAGACAACAACTTCGGCGTAGACGTGGAAACCGTGTCCAAAGAAAACAACGCAAATGTCCACCTGTGGACCATAGGCACGGGCAACAACCAGAAATGGAATGTCAAGTACCTCGGCGACGGTTATTATTCGATGGCAGCCGCCCACTCGCGCAAAGCCCTTGACATGCATCGTGGCGGTATCGACAACGGCTGCAACGTACAGCAGTACGACAACACCGCGGCTACAAATAATGCACAGCAGTGGATTATCAAGGAAACCGGCGACGGTGCTTACTATATAATCAACAAGAACGGCCTCTTCCTTGACATAGAAAACGGCACAATTGCCAACGGCACAAATATCGCCGGCTGGTGTGGCAACCGCACTTCGGCCCAGAAATGGGTATTCACAGCCGTGAATGTAGACAAAGAGCCGCCTGTAATCAGCAACATCAAGATTACAAACCTCACCAGCTCGGGCTACACGGTGACCTGTACGGTTACGGACAACGAAAAGGTAACATCCGTAAAGATGCCTACGTGGAGCGTGGCCAACGACCAGGATGACATCAAATGGTATGAGGCGACCGTCAATGGCAATACAGCCACCTGCGACATCAAGACCTCCAACCACAACAACGAAACCGGCGTCTACTTGACCCATATCTATGCCGAAGACGACTTGGGCAATACGACAAACACCTCCGCAGGCGAGATAGATGTTCCTGTCAGAGGCACCAATCCGGACAGGCTGCCCGACGGCGTATACCGTATCGCCTGCTACAGCAATGTAAATTACGGTCTTGACGTAGCCAATGCCTCTACTGCAGACGAGGCCAACGTAATAATATCGGAGTATTCGGGCCGCATGAACCAGCAGTTTAATGTGACTTACAGCAACGGATACTACCATCTGCAAGCTCTGCATTCGGGCAAGAATCTGGATCTCTACAAAGCCGGTTCGGCTTCCGGAACCAACGTCCAGCAATATTCTATCGACGGAACGGAAGTTCAGAACTGGGCTCTCCGTAGCACCGCTGACGGGACGTACTTTATCGTCAACAGCAATGGCCTCTATATGGATGTTACCAACGGCACTATGGCCGACGGCGTCAACGTCCAGGGACATTCCGGCAACCAAAGCGATGCCCAAAAATGGATATTTATAGCGGTCAATGGTGTTCAGTCTATACCTGACGGCGACTATCAGATACGCCTGACCAAGGACTTCCGATATGGCGTCGGCGTCCAAGACGCTTCCACATCCAGCGGCACAAATGTCCAATTGCAGCGCATCACCGGCGAGGATAACCAGAAGTGGAGTGTCAAGTACCTCGGCAACGGGTATTACTCGCTCATAGCCAAGCACAGCGATATGGCACTCAACCTTTACGGCAAGGAATACAAGGGCAGTCCGAATATCCTGCAGCATCAGTTTACGGAAGGTGATGACGCCTCCGAATGGATACTGCGCGATGCCGGTGCCGGTAATTTCTACATCATCAACAAGTGCGGTAGATTTGCTGATGTCAGCAACGGCGTATTCGTCGATGGCACCAATATCAACGGCTGGACAGGCAATTCGAGTGATGCCCAGAAGTTCAAATTTGTGGCTGTCGATGGCGGGCAGTCGCTCTACGATGGCATATACCAAATCCGCAATTCGTCAAATAGAAACCTTGTGCTGGACGTAGACCAAGCCTCGACAGACAATAGCGCGAATGTGAAATTGAGCAAGGCTAACGGTGGCGACAGCCAAAAGTGGCGCATCAGCTACCTCGGCGACGGTTATTATTCCATCGTGGCCGTACATTCGGACAAGGCACTTGACATGCAGAACGCCGGTATCGACAACAACTGCAAGGTGCAACAGTACGAAAACTCCGCAGCCACCAACGATGCCCAGCAATGGATAATCAAGGAAGCCGGAGACAAGGAATTCTATATTATTCATAAGAACGGCCTCTTCCTTGATGTGGTCAACGGCACAATCGCCGATGGTTCGGGCATCCAGGGCTTTGTAGGCAACCGCACGGACGCACAAAGATGGGTGTTCACGGACGCTGACTCGGGCGATATCTCCGGCATCGATACGCCGGCCGTAGGCAAGACCATCGAAAAGGTCGAGTACTACGATGTAAACGGTCGTCTTAGCGAGAAACCTTACGAAGGCTTCAACCTTATTGTCACCATCTACGATGACGGCACAAAGGAAGTCAAGAAGGCTTTCGTGAAGTAACCGTCTGAACGATACTCAATATATGGCCGGCCGGAGCGATAAGCTCCGACCGACCTGTTTTTTTGTGCCGTCATGGTCACCGGCCTTTTGAGGGTCTATGCAAGGCGCTCATCTCGAACCCCGGCACAGGTTTCCGGACGGCGGACACGCATTTTGTGCCGTGTTTTGATGCTCTATTTCGGTGGAAGTGTGTACCTTTGCAACAGTTTTTGCATTATATGGCCGGCCATGTCCGCCCGCCTAAAGCATAAGTGTACACGCCGTGTACGTGTAGATATACAAGTGAATACAGAGCAATGAAGATACTGAAATTTGGAGGAACAAGCGTGGGCAGCGCCGAGCGCATGCGCCACGTCGCCGACTTGATAACTTCGCGCGGATGCAACATGGTGGTGTTGTCCGCCATGTCCGGTACGACAAACACTTTTGTCGAGATAGCCGAATACCTACAGAAAGGCAATCAACCCGGTGCACTCGAAACGCTGAATGTGCTTCAGAGCAAATATAACGATGTCATTGCCGGACTTTTCGGCGACAATGCCGAGGCCCGAAGTACCGCCACCGAGGCTGTGGGCGCCTGCTTGGGATATGTGCGCTCGCTCACCAACGAGGACTACTCGCCAGAGAGCGAAAAAGAAATCCTGGCCCAAGGCGAATTGATGTCCACAGCGCTGATGAACACGTACTTGCACATGTGCGGCGTAAGCTCGACCCTGCTGCCGGCCTTGGAGTATATGCGTACCGATGCCGAAGGCGAGCCGGACATGAAATACATAAGCAGTCACCTGCGCCGCCTGATGGAAGTCAATCCCGATGCCGATTTATACCTGACTCAAGGCTACATTTGCCGCAACGCCGCCGGACATGTAGACAATCTGCAACGCGGAGGCAGCGACTACACCGCCTCGCTGTTGGGCGCGGTCCTCGGTGCCGAAGAAATCGAGATTTGGACGGACATTGACGGGATGCACAACAATGACCCCAGATATGTGCAGGGGACTTCGCCGGTGAGCGAATTGCATTTTGAGGAAGCCGCCGAACTGGCTTATTTCGGGGCCAAAATACTGCATCCATCCTGCGTCCTGCCTGCCCGTCTGAATAATATTCCCGTGCGTCTGCTCAATACCATGGAGCCGCAGCGCCCCGGCACGCTGATACACAATATGCCGTCTACGCGTACCATCAAGGCTGTGGCAGCCAAGGACAACATCATAGCCATAAAAATCAAGAGCGGGCGAATGTTGTTGGCCTATGGCTTTTTGCACAAGGTCTTCGAGACTTTCGAAAACTACCGCACAAGCATCGATATGATGGCCACCAGCGAGGTGGGCGTGACCGTCACCATAGACGACGAAAAGCACCTGGCAGCCATTGTGGATGACCTTAAGAAATTCGGGACGGTCACCATAGACCACGACATGGTGATTATATGCGTCGTGGGCGACCTCGAGTGGCATAATACCGGATTCGAAGCCAAGGCCGTTTCAGCTCTTTCGGACATTCCGGTTCGCATGATCAGCTACGGCGGCAGCAACTACAATGTCTCCATGCTTGTACGTCGCCAAGACAAGGTCGAGGCTCTCAATCGCTTGAGTCGCGCTTTGTTCGGCTGATAGTCATACCAGTCATACCGGTCATACCGGCTATAATATCTATAACAGCTGTATCGGCTATTATAGTCAGTGCTTTATTCGGCGTTGTCGCCGCCGTATTGCTCGATGTAAGCCTCGGCAGCCAGGCATAATTCGTCGTACCATTCTTTGCCGAAGCGGGCTGTCAGCGGCTCTTTCAGGAACTTGTAAGCGCGTAGGCCGATGCGGCGTCCGAGGACTTCGGCACATTTGCATATTTTCCAGCGGTGCAGATTGATAGCCGTGAAATCCGGGTATTCGGACAGACGTACCGGGTAGAGATAACATGACATGGGCTTGCGTATGGAGCATCGTCCTTCGCGATAAGCCTTTTCGATGGCGCACAGGCACTTGCCTCCCTTGTCGTAGGTGGTAAATACGCAGTTGGCGTTATCTACAATCTGGGTGACCAGGTCGCCCTCCTCGTCTATGTAGCTGATGCCGCATTCGTCGATGCGCCGCCGTGCGGCAGGCAGCAGGTCGTCAACGAATGTCGGTAGCGCCTCGGCAATCTGTCGGCACTCATCTTCGGTGACCGGGGCGCCCGCATCGCCGTCTATGCAGCATTGGCCCAGGCATTGGTCCAAGTCGCAGCAAAAATACCGCTCTATAAGGTCCAGTGATACCAATGTGTCCTGTATCTGAAGCATTATCGTCTCTTCTGTGGTGTAGTTCATTTGTGTCTTTTGTCGGTATCGGCGCAAGGTGATTTCATCTTGGGGGGTGTCAGCGCAAGGTGATTTCGGCCGCTCCCACCAGGGCATCATAGCGTGCGCCCGGACGGCGGTTGTACAGCCTCATGCGGTAGGTGTTGCGTGTCTCGTATTTGTCGCCCTCGACGATGTCCGTCCGTCCCGTGCGCGTCCCGGCGGGTACGGCCAAGTATTGGTACGAATAGGCTCCCTGCTTGAGCAGCATTGCCTTGGTGTATCGGCCTGTATCGGTATCGTATCCTACTCGAGCCTCGTCCGAAAAGCGGCGTTGCACCATGTCTCCGTCGATGTATATGTCCATGCCCGGCATTTGCGGCATGTCCAGCGAGAAGTACACCACTGTGTAGTCGGCGGCCACGTCGCTGTCGTCATCGCTGTTGTACTCGCGCACGACATATCCGCCGCCAAGAGTCTCGTCGTAGTGGTAGCTGTCAGCCGAACGGGGCTTGTCCGTCATCAGCACCATGCGGTAGTAGGGGGCAGAGTATGCCACCTCGTCCACGTTCATTCCGGCGAATTGCGTCGAGATTGTCTCGAAGCGCCGATATTCGTTGCCGGCGTTGAAAATCAACTCCGGCGTATGCTCGTAGAAGATGTTGTCTCCCGATATGCGCAGGGGATGACGCAGCGTGCGCACATCGTCCGTGCGGCCGTTTTGCTCGATGACCAAAATGAGGTCGTTGTAGGAGTCCGTGACCGCCGCCCCGTGTACATTGGCGTTGACGGACAGTTGTTGGTGTTTGCGGTTGTAGTCCACGTCGGTGCGCGTGGTGATTTCGGCGCCCAAGACGGCCGAGCCCTCGCTGACGGCCAGTCGACATTGCAGCCAGATGTCCTCAGGATCGCTTTCCGGATATACCCTCAGCAGGTAATTGCCTGATATGGTGGGACGTGTCTGCTCGTTTGGCAGCGTAAGCGTGTAATGGACGTAGTGTACCGTGGTTGCACGCGAGAAGTCGTAGTCGTCTATGGTGCCCTCGTTGAAGCCGTCAAGGTATTCGACGTAAGACAATTGGTCCGGTGTCCAGTCGGCCGTGCAATGTGTCAGCGTATACCGCAGATATTCGCGGTCTTCGGACAGATGGTCGAAGCTGATGACAAATCCGCCGTTGTCCGTTACGGCCACCGGTATGCCGGTCTGGCTGCGCGGTCCTCCGAGTGTGCCGACGCGCAATGTGCGCACCGCCTCGTTGAATACGGCTGTATGCGTGTGCGCGGGTACTGTGGCCGCTCCCGCGAGTGTTGTCAAGGCCGTTAATGCCGCCAATATGTGTCGTATGGGTATTACCATTGTATGGGTTTAAGTCCTTGCTGAACGAGATAGTCGTTGGCACGTGTGAAATGGTGGTTGCCGAAAAATCCGCGATAGGCGGACAATGGCGAAGGGTGGGGCGATGTCAGCACCAGATGGCGTTGCCGGTCGATGAATGCGCCTTTTTTGATGGCATAACTGCCCCAAAGCATGAATACCAGCCCACGGCGATGGTTGGCCAAATGCAGGATGACGTTGTCGGTGAATTCCTCCCAGCCTTTGCCCTGATGCGAGCCGGCACGATGGGCGCGCACCGTCAGGGTCGAGTTTAGCAGCAATACGCCCTGTCGGGCCCATCGCGACAGGTCGCCGTCCGGGTTGACAGGCTGTCCGGTGTCCTCGGCTACTTCGCGCAGGATATTGATTAGTGACGGAGGTAGCGGCGTGCCCGGAGCAACCGAGAAGCACAGCCCGTTGGCCTGGCCCACGTCGTGGTATGGGTCCTGCCCGAGGATGACCACGCGCGTGTCCGCATAAGGACATGCGTCAAAGGCCGCGAAGATTTGCGATGCGGGCGGAAACACCGTTGCAGTGGCGTACTCGTTGCGTACAAAGTCGGTAAGTCGCTGAAAACCCTCGCTTTGCCATTCGGACGCTAAGGCGTTTTTCCATCCCTGTTCGATGCGTACGTTCATGTCATTTGTCGTTAGTATTTGCAAAAGTACGAAAAATTGCCTAATTTTGCGCATCTCAAAAGGCACGAGATGCGACAAGCGCCCGTAGTTCAATGGATAGAATTATGGATTCCGGTTCCATCGATTGGGGTTCGACTCCCCACGGGCGTACAAGTTTGTTTGATAGATACTCATATAAGACGTTGCTTGCAAGTGATTGCGGGCGACGTCAATCTTTTGTCAAATCATAAAATCATATAGATATGAAATACGTCTTAGCAATACTTCTTGCATTCTGCGGTATGACATCGCGGGCCGAAGGCGCATGGAGCGACATCTTCAATTGGGAGGCGCCGTTGACGCTTACTCCGCCTTACAGCCCGGCGACGAGCCAAAATAAATCCGGCGAATATATCGGCGGCGTCGAGTTCAAGGGAACATATAGCACCTTTACCATCGATGACAGCGCCATCAAAGAAAAAAGCCAGTCGGCACGCTTCTTCTTCGGTTATTTGACACAGACCAACGAAATGCGAGCCTACGCAAGAAGCATTATCACCGTTAAGGCTGTCGAAAATCAAGCCATACTCGGCATTGCTTTCGCCGGCGCCAAGGTGGGCTCAGAATACCTATATACCGAGACTCCCGGAACATGGGATGAGGGAGCATGGACACCGAGCGAGCAGGGCGTGACCGAGGTACAATTTTTAGTACAGGCCACAATTAACTGTACCAAGACGACCGTTGACGGGTCCGATTGGAATTCGGTGGACGACATCAGCGTGGACAGTTCAGGCGATGTGGTGTCCTGGACCGATATGCAGGGACGTACATACACTCATCGACCTCAAGCTGCGGGCATATATATCTGCCGTCATACTTCGGGCAAGGTGACACGAGCACTTGTCAGGTAAACAACGCGCGCGTGGCGTGCAGATGTCGCGGATGGGAAAGTGACAGAATCGTAGACCCTGCAGGGCGCAATACATTGCGCCGCGCGGCAAAATCGTAATGTGCTGAATTTCAAATAAATGAACGGGCGCTGCGTGGGGATTACTGTCGTAAGGACATACGAAGCGATATTTGCTTATCTGCTTGAATGAAAATATATTATCTTCCGTCGCTGTGGGTGCAATGTATTGCGCCCCTACCGTAATTCGTCATTATGACACACCCTCTTTGAGTATGCGCATCCGGGAGGATGCCTGTACGCAAAAGCTGCAGCGGCAGCCAAGTTGTTATCTATCATAGGTTTCCAATAAAGAGTACTAATCGTTTAAGGTAAAAATTTCTATGAATTTTTCAGGTTCGATAGATTTTTCGCCGAAAATCGTTTCGGCATTGCGCCACTATTCGACGGCGCGTTTCAAGTCCGACCTCATTGCCGGCATAGTTGTAGGCATCGTTGCCTTGCCTCTTGCCATAGCCTTCGGTATAGCCTCCGGCGTCAGCCCAACGGTGGGATTGACCACCGCCATTATAGGAGGTTTCATCGTCTCGGCTTTGGGCGGCAATTCGGTGCAAATCGGAGGCCCTACCGGAGCGTTTATCATCATCGTATACAGCATCATCCAGCAATACGGACTCGAGGGCCTCGGTGTGGCCACCTTTATGGCCGGGGTAATGCTCGTAGCTATGGGCTTATTCCATTTGGGGACGGTAATCAAGTTTATACCCTATCCCATAGTAGTTGGCTTCACCGCCGGTATTGCCCTCACGATATTCTCCACGCAGATCAACGACTTCTTCGGGCTTGGTCTGGCGGATGTGCCCGGAGCCTTTATCAGCAAATGGGGTGTATATTTTGAACATGTCGGCGATATTTCGTGGACGACGCTTGCTGTGGGCGCTGTTTCTTTGGCTATTATAGTATTGACGCCTCGCATATCCAAGCGACTGCCGGGCGCACTTATAGCCATAGTTGTGGTTACGGCCGGCGTGGCCTTACTGCACAGCCTTATCCCGGAGTTTGCTGTCGAGACCATCGGCGATCGCTTTGGTGATATGGAGACGGATCTCCCGGCACCACAGACCTTTGCGTGGGATATGGAAGTAATCAATAACCTTATGCCGTGGGCCTTCACCATTGCGGTGCTTGCCGCCATCGAGTCGCTGCTGTCCGCCACTGTGGCTGATGGCGTTACCGGTAGCCATACCAACTCCAATACCGAGCTTATCGGTCAGGGTGCGGCCAATATCGTGGTACCATTCTTTGGCGGCATTCCCGTCACCGGAGCCATAGCTCGAACGATGACCAATATCAGCAACGGCGGACGCACGCCTGTAGCCGGAGTAGTACATGCTGTTGTACTTCTGCTCATATTTCTCTTTGCCATGCCGCTTATCAATCATGTCCCGATGGCATGTCTTGCCGCTGTCTTGATAGTCGTAGCTTACAATATGAGCGGATGGCGCACACTGGTGGCTATATTCCATACGCATCGCAGCGACATCTCGGTGCTGCTTGTAACTTTCTTCCTGACGGTAATCTTTGATTTGACTATCGCAATTGAGTTCGGGCTGCTGCTTGCCATAATCCTGTTCCTGCGTCGAGTGACACAGAATACCCAAATCAAGGTTTACAGCGACCATCTTGACGTGGCCGAGGGTACGGATCTGTCGCAGCACGAAGTGCTTGATGTGGCACGCGGCGTCAGCATATACGAAATAGACGGGCCGTTCTTCTTCGGTGTAGCCACCAGATTTGATGAGGTCATGCGTTCCACCACCGGTAATATCAAGCCCAAAGTACGTATCATACGTATGCGCAAAGTATCCTTCATAGATGCCACGGGACTGCACAACCTCGAAATACTTATCAAGTCATCACAACGCGAAGGCATACATGTGGTGCTTTCCGGCGTTAATGAGGGCGTCCGTCATTCGCTGGAGCAGGCCGGTATCGACACCCTTATCGGACGCGAAAAAGTGTGCGATCACATAACAAAAGCTGTTGCCATGGCCAACACTATCGTGGCCGAAACCGCCGAATACGGAAAAAAACATAAAAAAACAGCTGTTGATTAAACCTTTGGTAAGTGCCTGATGCACAAAAGGGTACGGTCGCTAATGAGGCTTCGTTAACAATATTTTGCACGTAAAAATATCAAAAAATTTGGAAAATGTTTGGTTGTATCGAAGAAAGGCTATACCTTTGCTGTGTTTTTGAAGCAAACATATTAATTAATATCTAATCTTTAAACAAAATGAAAAAGTTAGTTCTCCTTCTCGCTGTTGCATTCAGCGTATCTATGTTCTCCTGCGGTAAAGGCGAAAAAGCTGCTGCCGTTGATTCTGACAGCGTAAAAGCTGCTGCTCAGACCGAAGTTGTTGAACAGGCTCCTGTTGACACTCCCGCTGTTGTTGCTGATAGCACCGTTGCCGCTGAATAATCTATAGACATAGATCGAAGCAACATAAAAGGAGGGCCGCGCATGCGCGACTCTCTTTTTTTGTATATGTACGGTGCTCGGAGTGCTTTTGTATATCATGCGCTGTCCTGCGTATATTGCGGCGCGGAGTCTGTCACGCACAATTACCGTGGTATTCGGATTTACTTTTTACTCTCCATAGGGATATAAGAGTAGGAGCTTGAAATACTGAGGTACTTAAGGGTTAAGCATAAAATCCTTAGACGAGTATTCAAGCTACGTACAACAAACAATGTCAAACTTAACATCAATACAAATATGTGGATTTGGGTTATTGTCATAGCCTGCATTATCGGCGGACTTATAGGCTTTATAGGATCGGATGGCCAAAATGCCGGTTCAGATGCTGCCGGAGGAGCACTTGCCGGCGGTTGCATGGCTGCCGGATGTTTGGTGCGCATCGCCATAGCAGCGCTAAGCATATTGTTCATACTCTGGCTTTTCGGTAAGCTTTTTTGAGCCATAGACAAATAAATACGGAGGGCGAAACAGCATCACGGCTTCGCCCTCCTATGTTTTAGTATCCGGGTATCGGAGGCTATTGCTTCGTGTCCCGGGGTCAGCAATTGTAGTCTACACAGGCGCGCAATTCCTTATGACCGGCCAGAAGTCCGGCGGCAGCAACATGTGCCGGATGCTTGGCGTAGATCTCGACGTCAGCCATGGTCGGTACTATTGCTGTCAGTACTACGTCCCAGTCCTCTCCGGGATTTTCGTTAAGGCCGACTTCGATGGATTGGAGTACTTCGATTTGAGCCGGAAGGTCGCGTAGTGCCTGCGCAAATTTTTCGGCCACGGCGCGGCGAGTGGCTGCATCGCCCGTGAGCTTGAACATTACAATGTGTTTAACCATAAAATATTATATTTAGTTGATTATGAATTAATATGATGCTATGTGTAAGGCAAGTCCGCCATCGCTGCGGATGTCGCGGTATGGGATGCCCGCCGAGTCCATAAAAGCTACAAAGCGACGTCGGCGCGTATAGTGCACAGATGTACCGATGACAATCGTGTCCGCATGGAGTGCCACCTTTTTGATGTCACCCTTGAAGCCTCGGCACACCAAAGCATATTCGCATCGCTCACTCGGCGAAGCAAGCGAGTCGCTATTGACCAGTAGGAAGCGATGCTTTCCGCAGGTGAGTATATCGCCCGAGCGCTTGAACTCGTGGCGTGTAAAGTCGCCCGAGAGCAAAACCAATTCGGCATTTGTTGTGCGTCGTAGCAGCATGTCGCGGTAGCGCTGCTGTCTCAATGTGCGGATATTGGCCGCATTGATGCCGGTCGCGTCCGTAATAAGGTATACGCTGTCCGCATCGGCCAGCAGCATGTCTGTCGAAGTTCCTCCGGAGAGGATATAGGCGTCTATCGACACCCGGCTGCGGTCAAATGATGACGAAAGCGCAATGAATATGCATGTACAGCATAACATGCTGATACGCATGATGCTGCGCGGTTGATATAAGAAAAAGAAGAAAGCTGTTACGGCCGCCAGGCAGCAGAATATCGTCAGCATCGACGGGTATGTATGCACCACTCCGCTGTCGCCGCCGAAAGTCTTGGCCGAGAATTCGATGAATGCGTACAGTCGGTCGCACGCATATGCCAAAGCCCCGTGTCCTATGCCTGTCATCGTGGCTATGGCCAGCAGTACGCCGCAAAACATCATGGGCACTATCGCTATGGAAGCCAATATGTTGGCCGGAAGGAAGTATAATGGGAATGTGTGGAAGTATGCCATTGCCGGGATGGCCGTGGCTGCCATGGCCGCCATGGGTACAATGACTATGCGGAGAGCTTTTTTGACCCATGTCCGCCGTATTCGGTAAGCATTGACGGCGCGTAGTGCTATGGTGATGCCTAATACGGCGCAAACGGACATTTGAAATCCGGGAGCAAACAACCATAGCGGATTTATAACCAGCCATAAGAATATGGCTACGCAAAGGCTGTTGTATACGTTGGCCCGGCGCTGAAATATGGCGGATACGCATAATACGGCCACCATGCAGGCTGCGCGTACCACAGATGGTGTCATTCCGGCAAAGGCTGCGTAAGCAAACGAAGCCGCGATAATCAAGATGTAAAAAATCCGGTAACCATATCTCGAAGGACGCATCCACGAAAGACAGACGGTGATAAACATGATGATTATTCCGACGTGTAATCCGCTGAGCGCCAGCAGATGCGCCAGTCCTGATGTACGGAAAGCCTCGTCCGTGTCCGGCTGCAAATATGAGTCGTCGCCTACGATGACCGCCGTGAGAAAGGCGGAAGCATCGCTGCCCGCGCCCGAATCGATGATGGCGTTGGTGGTTGCGGCGCGTGCCTTGTCCAAGATATTGCTTAATGTATTGTCCGAGGCTTTGCTTATCGGATACATTTCCTCTTTTGTCAACCATAAAACAGAATTGACACCCTGCAGGTACAGGTATCTGTTGTAATCGGCTGCATCCGGGACGATGTCCTTGGCGCGAGCATCGCGTAATATGCCTGTTGCACTCACTATATCTCCCGGCCGATAGGTGTATATGCCGTTGTCGTACAGCACGGTTCGGAACTTCTCGGCGTAAATCTTGCCCTTTGTGTCGCTCTTTCTGTCTGCGGATGCCTTGGACGGCATTGATGTCTCTATATTTTCAGCACCGGTCTTTGCTTTTGCTTTTGTCGTTGTCTTTGCATTATTCTTTGTCTTAGTGTCCTTTGCCTCGGTACATTGCGACACTTCAATGACATATCGAGTGCGGTCTGTTCCCGGTTCGGCTTTGAGGACTTCGCCGATGATATTGACCTTTGTGCCATCGAGGGAGGGCGGCAGCGGATCGGGCAGCGCCGACTCGCCGCATATATATCCCGTCATCGCCAGTCCAATAGCCAAGGAGGGCAAAGTTCGGCCTAATGCAGCAAAAACCACGGTGGCCACGGCCGGAATTATGATGCCCCATATAGGCATAGGCATATACCGAGCTATGGCAATGCCTATTGCGAAAGCTACAGCCGGGATTAAGGCAGGATGCGCCATGCATCGTTCGTGCAGGGACTGTGACCGGAGGCGCATTGTCTTCTAATAATGAGAATAGGGGCGCTTAGCGTTATGCAGCATTGTTCGGGGCAAGGGCCGCTGTCAGATGGAACGATGCCACATTTCCCAAGACGCAAAGGCTTGTAGCAGCAGCATTTCGAGACCGTTTTTGACTGTGGCTCCTTGTTCGGCGCATCGTTGCATAAACATGGTGACGTCCGGATTGTAAAGCAAGTCGAAGCATACGTGGTTTTTGGTGACCAACCGGTACGGAATATCGGGACATGCATCTACAAGCGGATACATGCCCAGCGGCGTTGTATTGACAATGACCGTGTGGGAAGCCATTATAACATCGTCGAGGTCCGCATAAGTGATTACGCCCGGTCGGGGTGAGCGAGACACGAGCGTTCCGGAGATTCCGAGCTGAGACAGTCCGGCCATAACGGCGTGCGAAGCGCCGCCCGTGCCAAGCACCAGGGCGTGAGTGTGGTTTTTGCCCGACAGCAGCGGCGATATAGAGTCTGTAAAGCCGATAATGTCGCTATTGAAGCCTTTTAGATGGACGTGTCCGGCCGCATTGCGGGAGACGCGTATGACATTTACGGCGCCGATTTTGCGCGCTGTAGGGTCGATTTCGTCCAAATATGGGATGACGGCCTGCTTGTAAGGAATGGTGACATTGAGTCCGCGTAAAGCCGGGTGCGTAGCTATGATTTCGGCTAAATCAGTGATAGACGGGATTTCGAAATTGAGGTATTCGGCATCTATGCCCTCACTGGCAAATTTGTTGTTGAAATATCCCTGCGAAAACGAGTGCCCGAGGGGGTAGCCGATAAGTCCGTACAATTCTTTTTCCGAAGATGCCATAAATGTCGTTGTTGGTTATGTCTCGAACAAATTTACATAAAAATCGGGAGATTATACACCGACAGAATAAAAAGATATGTATAAATCGCGGAAAAAGCATCATTGTGCATGCTTTTTCCGCGATTTGAAGCGGTAAATATGTCGGCCGAGCCGATTACATGTCGTCTTTGGGCGCGCGTTTGAGCGTCAGCAGAGTCTTGCCTTTTCGGTCGATGAGAAGGGCCTTGTCGCTACCGCCGCGTATGGCTGTGGCGGTTTGTTCAAGCGCTACAAGCATCTTGCGTTCGCGGTCGCTGTTGGGGCAAGACATGCGAGTGACGCCCATATTTGTGAAATTGATGGAATTGGCCGTTGCCGGATCCATGGAGATGTTTCCGTTAAAGTAGTTGCATCCCGAATTTCCGTGGATTTTTTTCGCGGATATGTCAAAGAAGATGTTGACGCCTTCATCGTCCACTGTCTCGTTGCCTATTTTGACCACAACCCATTCGCCGTTCAGAAAGTCCATGTTGTGGCGACGCAGCGTCAGCAGCTTATGTCCTGTTCCGTCGCTGAGGTACATATAGGACTCGTTGCCTATATCCTTGATGGAGACGTGGATTTTTTCGCCTTCGCGCAATGCGTAATTGATTTCACCGTCATATGATATGTCGGGGCATAGGCGCTGGGTGCACAGCACTTGCGACAGGATGATGGTCGAGCCTTCGACGCGGTAGTCGCCGTTGATGATATTGCAGCCGTTGAAAGCATAGAAGCGTAATTCGGCCGGCGAAAAGTTGATGTATGGCATGTCCTCGTCTTGGCGGATGTCGGTGGTGCCTACTTTGATTATAGTCCATTCGCCGATGAGTGACTTTCCGATATCCTCGCCCGGTGCTACGGCCGAGGGCTGTCGGGTTACAATCTCGTTGGCGGGAGCGGAAGGCCGGCTTGCGGCAGAGCATCCGCTCAGTGTTGTCGAAACCGCGATAGCGGCGAAGAAGTATTTGATGGTGTTCATAATCATATTATTATGCCGTGTGAAAGTTGTTGTATCGTATGTATTTGTCGTGTACTTATCGGTAATGTCCGGCGCAATGTCCGCGCCGAGTTCTTGGCGCTCTGCGCTCGCGATGTATCTGTTGGACTAAGCCCGGGTGCAAAGGTTTAACGCCTTGCCGTGGGTGTATTGTTCGGCATCGGCTGCGATTTTTCGGCCGCCTTGGTCGTGTACAGCTTTAATGGTCCGGTGAAGGCGCGCATGCTCTTGACCGCAACGGGTGGTGCAAGCCGCGTCACTATCGGGATGTCGGTGTGAGCACGCACAGTGTCCGCCTTGGAGGTGACGATGTATGCGGCATCATCGCGCAGCACCGGTATCGCTTGTGGCAGTTCGTTGGGGTTGAGGCGATAAAATACTGCGCCTTTTTCCACCAACTGCGCCATCTGTAGCCATCCGTAATTGGTGCGCACGGGCCATAGCAGAGCCAAGGCAATGTAATAGGTGACCCATACGGTGGCTGCCGAGCGAGATGTGCTGTCGTCCAAGGCCGCAATCAGCGCTCCCGGCAGCAGCATCGCCAAAGGCAGCAGCGGGAAGGCGTAGCGTGCCTGGTGAAGCACCGAGGCATAGTCGGTGAGGAATATGGCAACAATTGCGCCGAGCGCCAGCCAAAGCACTACGGCATAGTGCCTGAGCTGCCCGAGTCGCTTTTTCCACGCCAATATGCCGAGGACGGCGGCGCAGGCTATGGTACCGGTCCATGTCAGTGTGTCCGAGCCGAGCCATAGGGTTACGCGCTGTAAGGAGGCGCCGCCGTTGGCAAAACTGCCTCGCGTATGTACTGTCGGATGCAGCAGAAAATTGAAAAATCCCGTGTAAATCACCCAGCACATAGCCACGGCTGTGACGGCGCACAGTGCCATTCGGCCGATGTCTGAATATCGTCTGCGGCGTGCGGCAGCCACCGGCAGTCCCAAACCGACAAAGGCCACGTATATCGCATTGAGATACCCGGTGCTGAGCGCTCCGCAGATGGTAATTGTGAGAGCTGCGTACAGTTTGAAGCCTATAGGCTTGTCTTTGAGTCGGATACATATCTTCACGGCACACAAGGCCAGCAGCGTCAGCCACATTTGTGCCATTTGGTACTCGCGCACAAACATTGTGTCGAAGACTGCAGTGCGCGTGGCCATGGCGGCAGTGATTATGGCCAAAGTCAGCCACCATCGCTCGCGACCGAAAACGAGTATGCCTATGCGCCACATAGCCAGGAAGGCCACGACCATGAAGATGATATTTAGCCATCCGCCGGCGCGGGCCACAGCTTGGGCGTCCCATCCGTCGTCCAGCGGTTCCAGCGCCACGCGCAATGCCATGTAGTACATCGAGGCGTGCGGGATGTCATAGTTGTTGGAGTGTAGCGATGCAAGGTCTTCGCCGAGGCTGTGTTCGCGAGTCAGCACTTCCTTGAGCTGCGCCCCGGTGTACGATCCTTCGGGCAGGGCTTGGACATAGGCCCGGTTGTGGCGTGACAGCATCACCGAAAAAACTTCGTCGGAATGCAGCTGCGTGCGCCCGTATATGGCCGCAAGCCGTATGCCCACCAGCAGGACAAGGCAGGCGGCAAGGGCTATGGCCGGGAGATGTCGTCGCAATAGGTCCTTCATGTTTGTGGATGGTTTTTTTCTTGACTTCTGTGAATGTACTATTTCTTGGCTTGGTCTTGGTCGGAGAAGCGGTCGGGGAAGGCGATGTCTTTCTTTGGCCGTACGTACGCACGTACAATAAAGATTATGCCTGCGATGATGAACGGTATGCTTAGGCATTGTCCCATGTTCAGGGTCATATTTTCCTCGAAAGATACTTGGACGTTCTTGACAAATTCGATAAGGAAGCGGCAGGAGAAAAGCACCGTCAGAAATACGCCGAAAATCAGTCCCGGGCGACGTTCGGCATTGCGCCGCCAGTACATCCACATCAGCAGGCCGAATAGCGCCAGATAGCAGAGCGATTCGTAGATTTGTGTCGGGTGGCAGGGTATGCCTTTGTACTCATGGCCGTTCACAAAGATAAAGCCCCAAGGCAGATCGGTGGGATGGCCGTAGATTTCGCTGTTCATCAGATTGCCGAAACGAATCAAGGCACCTACCAGCGCAATGGGTATCACCAGGCGGTCAAAAGTCCATAGCGGGCTGCGCTTTGTCGTAATCCATGAAAACAGCAGTACTGCAATGATGATGCCTATTGCGCCTCCGTGGCTGGCCAGTCCGCCCTCCCATATCGAAAGAATATGTTCGGGATGCTGCGAGTACCAGTCCCACTCGTAGAAAAACACGTGCCCCAAGCGTGCGCCCAGAACGGTGCCGGCAACGGTCCACAGGAGTATCGAACCCATCCAGCGCTCCGGAGCGCCCTCGTGGCGGAACATGCGGTAAAGAATACTGTACCCGATCAGAAAACCGATGGCAAACATCAGGCCGTACCAGCGCACAGTTACAAAAGAATCTATGATTATGGGATCTGCGTCCCAGGTGATAAAGTCGAGAATCATTGTATGTCGTTAGGCTGAAATGTATTGTCTTCCGGTTTTGCGTTTTTGTCCTTGACCCGTGCAAACCATTGTCGGGTAACGCGGTGGACGCGTCGGCTGAGCGCCAGCAGCGTGAACATTGTCGGCAGCGCCATCATGGCGTAGAACAGGTCGCACATGCCCACGGCGGCCTCAAGCGGCACCACGGCAAAGACTACCAGCGAAGCCAGGAAGGCGTAGGTATAGTAGCGGGCCTTGCGCTCGCCAAAGAGATATGCGGCACAGCTTGTGCCGTAGTAGCTGTAGCTGAACATCGAGGAGAGGGCAAAGCATATCACCACAAACATCAGCATATATGCACCGCCCGGAATTGCTCGGCCGAAGGCGTCCATGGCTATGGCAAGACCCTTGATACCTTCGATGCTTTGGATGTCCGGGACACATATCAGCAGAGCCGTGGCTGTGAGCGTGCACACCAGACCGGAGTCTATGGCCGGGCCGAGCATGGCGATAAGTCCTTCGCGCACGGGATTGGTATTGCGGCTGGCGCCGTGCATGATAGAAGCTGTACCGATGCCTGCATCGTTGACCAATGCGGCGCGGCGTGCACCTATAATTGCGATTCCGGCGAGAGCTCCGAATCCTGCTTGCAGGTTGAAGGCCTCATGGAATATCGAGGCAAAGACATCGGGGACGCGGCCTAAATTGGTGCATATTATATATAGTACCATCACAAAATACACGCCCACCATAAATGGGACCATGACCGAGGCTACGCGCGCGATGCGCCTGATGCCGCGCAATACCACCAAGGCGACAATCACGGCCACCAATATGCCGAAAAGCAGTTTGAAAGCCTGGATGTGCGACAGCGATGTCACCGAAGATACGGCGGCCAGCAGGCTGCTGCTTTCGATCCATTGGGGTGTGGTGAATGTCGCCGTGACGGCTTCGGTCAACTGATTGGCGTTCATAATGCACAGGGTGCCGAACATGCCGGCAATGGCAAAGAATGTCGCCAAAGGCCGCCATCTGTGTCCCAGACCCTCCTCGATGATGTACATCATACCTCCGCGCGGACGTCCCGAAGGGTTTTGGCCGCGGTACATCACCGCCAAAGCCCCTTCGTGATATTTGGTGGACATCCCGACGATTGCGCTGACCCACATCCAAAATATGGCGCCGGGTCCGCCCATGACCAAGGCTATGGCCACGCCGGCGATATTGCCCAGTCCGACTGTGGCGGCGACAACAGACAGAAGTGCCTGTACGGATGAAATTTGGCCGGCTTGGCGCTCGGCGTTGCCCGGACGGCGGCGCAACTCGGCCAGCGATGCCGGAAGTCGGCGCAGCGATACCGCGCCCGAACTGATAAACAGGTATAGTCCGCCGCCTATGAGCAGGAAAAATAGCGGATAACCGCATATCCAATCGGCCACAGTGACTATGTATTGTCCTAATGTGTCAAGCATTTACGATGATATTGGTGCGGACACACATCGTGCGCCGCTGTTTACAAGAGTACAAAATTACACAAAAATGCCGACAATCCGCTTCCATAAGCCAAACATTCGCCCGAATCGGCGGCGAACGGCCTCATAACGCCTCATATCGCAGGTGAGATCGCAGGTGAGAGCCGGCGGCTGTTGCCTTTTCGGAGAAAAAACGCTATCTTTGCAGCAAATATGGCCTTACGCGCCGAAACGGGCGCGCCGGGCTTTCATCCCAACGAATTATGACCGAAAACGACGATACCATCCAACCCCGGGAGACTGACGGTGCTTCCGATGCCGCAAATGCCGGTGCTGCCGAGGCAGACACCGGCGATACAGCCATGGACAAAAATGCCGAAACAAAAGATGCCGACGATTTTGACATCGCCGATGAAGAAGACTCCGAGGCTGCTGCAAGTGGAAACATTCGCGACTTGGACGACATCACCGCAGCGTCCATCATCGAGGGTGACGCGCTGACCCATCATTTGCGCGGCATGTACCGATGCTGGTTTCTCGAGTATGCTTCATACGTGATACTCGAGCGTGCCGTGCCGCATATCCAGGACGGCCTCAAGCCCGTGCAGCGCCGTATACTCCACTCGATGAAGACTCTCGATGACGGTCGTTTCAATAAGGTGGCCAATATTGTCGGTAATACCATGCAGTATCACCCGCATGGTGATGCGTCCATCAAGGATGCACTCGTGCAGTTAGGACAAAAAGAACTGTTGGTGGAGACTCAAGGTAACTGGGGTAATATTCTCACCGGCGCCAGTGCCGCCGCCGGCCGATACATCGAAGCACGCCTGTCGCCTTTTGCACTCGAGACGTTATATGACGATAAGGTCACCGATTGGACTATGAGCTATGACGGCCGTAAAAAAGAGCCGGTGACTCTGCCCACCAAGTTTCCGCTGCTGCTGGCTCAGGGTGCCGAAGGTATCGCCGTGGGCCTGTCGTCGCGTATAATGCCGCACAATTTCAATGAAATCATTGATGCCGCTGTGGCATACTTGCGCGGCGAGGACTTCGAGTTGTATCCCGACTTCCCCACCGGCGGAATGTTGGATGTCAGCAAATACAATGACGGACGCCGCGGCGGACGCATACGCATACGTGCCAAAATCGAGAAGGTAGACAATAAAACCATAGCCATCACCGAGATACCTTACGGCAAGACCACAGGTACGGTCATAGACTCGATACTCAGCGCCTTCGAAAAGGGCAAAATCAAGATACGCAAAGTTGAGGACCACACTGCCCAAGAGGCACGCATACTGGTATACCTGCAACCCGGCACATCGTCCGACAAGACTATAGATGCGCTATATGCTTTCAGCTTTTGCGAAGTCAGTGTCTCGCCCAACTGTTGCGTTATCGAGGATCGTCACCCACGGTTCCTCGGCGTCAGCGACGTGTTGCGCTACAGTGTAGACCATACGCGACAAATTCTGTTGCGCGAGCTTCAAATCGAATTGGACGAAGTCAATGAGGCCCTGTATTTTGCATCGCTCGAAAAATACTTTATCGAGAAACGCATATACAAGGACAAAGAATACGAGCAGGCTCCCGATCTGGATGCAGCCGTGGCGCATATCGACAAGCGTTTGGAACCGCTCAAAGCCAAGTTGATACGCGAGGTTACGCGTGACGATATTGTCAAGCTGTTGGAAATCAAGATGCGTCGTATTTTACGCTTCAACGCCGATGAGGCCGACCGCCGTATCGCCAATTACCTCGATCGTATCAGTCGCATCAACGACCGCATAGAACATCTTACGCAATACACCATCGAATGGTTTGAACGCCTCAAAGAAAAATACGGTCAAGCCTATCCGCGTCGCACCCAGCTGCGCAATTTCGATACCATAGAAGCGGCCACCGTGGCCGAGGCCAATGAGCGCTTGTACATCAACCGCAAGGAGGGCTTCATAGGTACGGCGCTGAAAAATGACGAATTTGTATGCAACTGCTCATCGCTGGATGATGTCATCATATTCTACAAAGACGGCCGTTACAAGGTGGTACGCGTAAGTGATAAATTGTCGGTAGGCACCAATATCCTGTATCTTGCCGTATTTAAGCGCAAGGACGAGCGCACTATCTACAATGTCATCTATCAGGACGGCCGCGGCGGTGCCTATTACATGAAACGCTTTGCCGTCATGGGCTTGAAGCGCGATACCGAGTACAATCTGACCAAGGGCAAGGACGGCTCGCGTGTTGTCTGGTTCAGTGCCAATGCTAACGGCGAGGCCGAGGTTGTAAAAGTCACCCTCAAACCGCGTCCGCGACTGAAGACGTTGCAATTTGACGTCGATTTCAGCAAATTGGCTGTCAAGGGGCGTGCCTCCGGAGGCAACTTGGTGACCCGAAACGAAGTACACCGCTTCTCGCTCAAGGAGAAGGGCACAAGTACTTTGGGCGGCCGCCAAGTATGGTTTGACCGGGATGTCCTGCGCCTCAATTATGACGGTCGCGGCCGATACCTCGGCGAATTCCAAGGTACGGATCTCATTCTTGTCATACTGAAAAACGGCGAATACTATACCGGCGACTTTAATGTCACCAACCACTACGAAGACAATATCTTGCGCATCGAGAAATTCAACAGCCACAAGGTGTGGACGGCGATACTCAACGATGCCGACCAAGGCTATCCATATCTCAAGCGTTTCACCTTCGAGGCCTCGACACGCCATCAGCGTTTTGTGGGCGCAGATGACAAGTCGCAATTGATAGCGCTGAGCGACCACTTGGGCGCCCGTTTCCGCATCACCTTCGGTACTCCGGACGACTTCCGTGACCCCATGGTAGTGGATGTACCCGAATTCATCGCCGTCAAGTCTTTCAAGGCACGTGGCAAACGACTGACCACGTGGAATGTGGCTGCTGTGGAAGAACTCGAGCCGCGTGAAATGCCCGAGGAAAGCTACGATGACACGCCCGAGGAAGAAGATGTTCCCGAAGTCGAAATCGAGCCCGAACGCAGTGACGATGAAATCAGAGACGAAATCAATGGTCAACAGCGTATGTTCTAAAATCGTAGCCGTTGCCGCGCTACTGTGTACACTGCCTGCTGTGGCCATGTCCCCCGGCATAGCTGACACAGTGTCCGTTGTGATGCGACCCGTGACATCTTCATATGGCATCGAGGTAGGCAGTGCTCACCTCGCCGACACCTATCTTACGCCGCTGCATTATGACGGATGGCATAGCGCCGTCTCGTATAGTCGTACACAGGCCATGGGTTTTGACCCGGAGCGGTGGAGCATGCGATTGACTCTTGGCGGCACTGTAGACCATACGCAGAATCCGGCACGCAATGCCACGATGTGGAACTTTGACTTCGAGGCCTCGTGGGGAATGACCCGACGCTTCCTAATCACAGATGCAGTCAGCGCCGGCATAGGTGGCTATACAGCCCTCAATGCCGGAGCCTTGTACTTGGGACGCAACGGCAACAATCCTGCGGCAGCCAAGGGCGCATGGGTGGTAGGCGTCAGTGGCGCTGCGACTTATCCTATGCGCGTAGGCCGCCTTCCCGTTACTTGGGGCCTTATGGCTGCCATGCCTCTGACCGGAGCGTTCTTCTCGCCGCAATATGGGCAGTTGTATTACGAAATATACCTCGGAGACCGCCGAGGACTGGCACATGTGGCGTGGCCGGGCAACTACCGACGCATTGACGCGCGCGCATGGGCCGACTTGCATTTCGGAGGCACGACACTGCGTCTGGGCTACCACTTCGACTTGCGTTCGACACGAGCCAATGACATCACGACGCGTAGTGTCACTCATGCTTTCAGTGTCGCCGTAGTCACCCGCTGGCTATCCGTACCCATGACTTCAACGACTACTGCTCCGGGGACTCGTATTGTTGCCGCAAGCTATTGAGATACACAATATTATATAGAGACATCTCCGAACCAAGAGCGTATACCTAATCGACAGATATGACCGCTATTAGCACAAAGATACATACAGCGTGTTGTGCGCTGATTTGCGCAATTCTGACCCTCGGTTTCATGGCTTGCCACAGTATCGAGGAAGAAGATAATACAATCATGGGCAATTTTGACGCACTATGGAATATTTTGGATCGGCATTACTGCTTCTTTGACCGGAAAGGCGTGGACTGGGACGAGGTGTATCGCCGCTATCGTCCGCAAGCTAAGGCGTGCCGCACGGCGCAGCAGCTTTTCGATGTATGCGCTCGTATGCTGGACGAGTTGCGCGACGGCCATGTCAATTTGTCGGCCTCGTTCAACACTTCGTACTATCGCAAGTGGTGGAGCGACTATCCGCAAAATTACGACGAGCGCCTTGTGCTCGAACATTACTTGAACTTTGATTATCGCCAAGCCGGAGCGTTGACTTACGCCATGCTGCCCCAGCGTATAGGATATGTCTCGTATCGTAGTTTCAGCAGCACCATCGGCGAGGGCAATCTTGACGCCGTATTATCGTACTTCGAGATAGCTCAGGGCCTGATTATTGACGTGCGTGACAACGGTGGTGGCAATATGACCAATGTCGAAACCCTTGTACGGCGCTTTATCACGGGACGTACCCTTGCCGGATACACTGTACATAAGACCGGGCCGGGGCATGGCGACTTTGCCGAACCTTACGCCTATTATTATGATGCAGCCGATGCCGGACGCGTGCGGTGGCTCAAACCCGTAGTGGTGCTGTGTAACCGCTCTACCTTCAGCGCCGCCAATAACTTTGTGTCCGTGATGCGCCTTTTGCCGACGGTCACCATTGTAGGGGCCACCACCGGTGGTGGCAGCGGAATGCCGATGTCGTCCGAGCTGCCGTGTGGTTGGAGTATACGCTTCTCGGCATGTTCGTTCCTGGATGCGCAAGGCAACAGCACCGAAGCCGGGGTCAATCCCTCGCAGGGATGCGCTGTCGACCTTGATCCGGCACAAGCCGCCATGGGACATGACTCCATGCTCGACAAGGCTATTGCCGTCATACAATCCAAGTAATCGCGTAATAGCTATAATAGCTATAATAGCTATCATGGCCATAATGGCCATAACTACTGTTATAGCTATCATAGAAACAATGGCTATGAAAGGTTATGACAGCCCTTGTTTGCGGCCTTTTCAGTCGAAGATGTTGTTCTTGATTTTTTTAGCGAGTAAGTCGCGGTGATAACGTGCCTCGGACGATGCGAGGTATTCGCGCAGGCATGTTACATGTCGGTGTCCGTGCATATCTGTGCCCAGGAAGTCCACCATACCGGCTTTGGCCAATGCCTCGGCCATTTTTTTCTCCTGTTTGCCGTAGTATCCGGCCAGCGACAACATATTGACTTGGAAAAGAAGGTTGCGGTGCAACTCTTTGTAGCGGTTGCCGCGTGCATGGTAGTATAGGTAGCGCTCCGGGTGCGCGAGTATGGGCTTGTATCCGCGTACCTGTAAGTCAAACACTAATTGCTCGATGTTCCACGGCTCTTGAATGAAGGAGTTTTCGATAAGCAGATAATTGTCGGGGAAGGGCATGAGTATGCCTTGTTCGATATGCCGTTGTAGCAATTCGTCGATACGATATTCGGCCGAATGGTCGAGGCGTACATTTACGCCGTCACGTGTCAATACATCCTTGAGAGCTTGAATCGGGCCTGCAAGTGTCTGAGAATTGTTCTCGAAGGTGGCTTGCGTGACGTGTGGTGTCGCGATGATATGGCGTATGCCCATATCGTACATCGCCGCCACCAATTCGGAGGAGGTATCCGCGTCCGGCGAACCATCGTCCACTCCGGGGACTACATGGCAGTGCGTATCGGTTGAAAACCAAAGACTTATGGGTTCTGATGACTTCTTGAAAATATTAAACATTTTCGAAAGGGTGTTATTCGACTGCAAAAATAGTCATTTTTAGCGAAAATATTTAGAGAAAAAATTCTGCATATCAAATATTTTCTGTTAACTTTGCGGTGTCGGGAGGACAAAGTGTCTTGATCGGGCCTTATCCATACGGTAATCAAGGGCCGCTACATGACAAAACGTCATCTCGAAACATCATTTAGATGATAATGACAAACATTATCCAATACCATATTACCCTCACAAAAACCATTAACCATAAATTATGGAAAAGCGTAAACTGAAAATCCGTGACCTCACGCTCCGTGACGGCCAACAATCCCTGTTCGCCACCCGTTTGAGCCAGTCCGAAATCGACAAACTGCTGCCGTTGTACGAGAATGCCGGCTTCTACATCATGGAAGTATGGGGCGGTGCCGTACCCGACTCGGTGATGCGCTATCTCGACGAATCTCCCTGGGATCGTCTGCGCTCTGTCTCTAATGTCATGAAGGGCAAGTCGAAACTGTCGGCTCTGTCTCGCGGTCGCAACCTCTTTGGCTATGTGCCTTATCCCGACTATGTGCTCGAAGGCTTCTATAAAGAAGCAATCACCAACGGGTTGGATGTTATGCGTATCTTTGACGCGCTCAATGATATAGACAACGTCAAGGAGTCTATTCGTATGATCAACGCTCTTGGCGGTGTGCCCGACGGAGCCGTATGCTATACTGTAGACCCCAAGGAGGATACACCCGAAGAAGAAGCACCCAAGGGCTTCTTTGCCAAACTGTTCGGTAAAAAAGCTCCGGCAGCTCCCGCTCCTAAGAAGGTTTTCACCGACGAATATTTCGTCGAGAAAGCCAAAGCCATGGAAGCTCTCGGCGCCAAGATTATTACACTCAAGGATATGGCCGGTCTCGTGACGCCATCGCGTGCAGCCTCCATTATATCCAAGCTCAAAGCCAACGTCAAGGTTGAGGTTGACTTCCATACGCATTGCACACCCGGCTACGGCCTTGCATCCTGCATTATGGCCATACTTCACGGTGTCGACATCCTCGATACCAATATCTGGTGGTTCGGCGGCGGTAGCGCTGCTCCGGCTATCGAATTGGTGTATCTCTTCGCCGACAAACTCGGTGTCGAGCTGGACGTAGACATGAAGGCCGTCGGCGAAATTCGCAAAGCATTGCGCGGTGCACGTCAGAGCCTCGCAGCATACGACCTGAATAAAGACAACTTCCCTCGCGAATTCGATCCCCTCACCGACAAAGTTCCCGCCGAAGTCGAGGCACAAATCGATGCAGCTGTTGCAGCCGCCAAGGCAGGCAACGAAGAAGCGCTGCTCGATGCATGCCACGCCATCGAGAAATATTTCGGCTTCCCCAAACCCAATGAATTGGTGAAGAATGCCGAAGTTCCCGGCGGTATGTACTCCAATATGGTGGCTCAGCTGAAGTCGCTCAAAGCCGAAGATGTTCTCGAAGACGCTATGCGCCTGATACCTATGGTACGCCGCGATGCCGGTTTGGTGCCTCTGGTTACGCCCACCAGCCAGATTGTAGGCAGCCAGGCAGTGATGGTGGCCATCGACCGCCGCAAGGGTAATCCCGACTACACCACCAAGTCCAACCAATTCATATCGCTGGTTAAGGGCGAATACGGTCATACTCCCGTGCCGGTAGATCCCGCTTTCCGCGAGAAAATCACCGGCGATGCCACCGAGTACGCATACGATACCTCCAAGTACAAAGAACCTGAAAATCCCGCTTTGGCCGATTGTGGCGGCGCTAAGCTTGCCTCGAATACCGAGGAGAAACTGTTGCTCGAATTGCTGCCCAATGTGGCTCTGCCATTCTTGAAGAAACGTCGTGCTGCCGAATACGCCGCCGCCAAGGCTGCCGCTGCTGCTGCCGCTCCCGCTGCTGCCGAGGCTGAAGCTGCTCCTGTTGCTGCCGAAGAGCCTATCACCGGTCCCGTAGTCAAGGCTCCCATGCCCGGACGCATCATCAGCATTGACGTGGCCGCCGGCGACAAGGTGACTAAGGGCAAGACCCTCTTGGTTTACGAGGCCATGAAGATGGAGAACGATGTTACCGCCGACCGCGACTGCACCGTTAAGCGCGTGTTTGTTGCTCCCGGCGACCAAATCGGCAACGATACCGTCCTCATCGAATTCGCTGACTGATAACGACAATACACGGCTTTTAGCCGTCACATAAAGCGAGGGACAGCCACCGCGGCTGTCCCTCGCTTTATGTATTATCGAGATAAAACGGATGTTTTTGTCTTTGGATTATTCCCGTTGACGATAAGAAATGCCTCATCACGAGTAATACCCTTGGGCGCACATTTCGCGAGCGGCGAGGCATTTGTATTTGTCGTCGTCGATAGGATAATCCCAGCAACCGAGCTGGTGGAATATTTCGCCGCCGAAGCCGCGCTTGAATTTGTAAAGGCCGTGCATAGGATGCGAAGGGTCGCCGTTGGACGCAATTCCGAACATATCGTATTCGCGGCACTTGTTTCGTTTGGCCGTCCTGTTGAACAATTGGGGTGCTGTAAGCATCGAGAGGCTCCTTAGGCTCAATGATGATGTCCATGTCGATGTGTGGAATATAGCCGGGCTTTTAATGCGGAATTATATGCCTGACAAGCAAAAAAACCGGAGCAGCCAC
>ERZ779852.112-NODE-112-length-89721-cov-5.039067_pt1 | contig 89721 bp, 71 predicted proteins | sample MGYA00511559_ERZ779852 | MGnify/ENA primary metagenome ERZ779852 (study PRJEB29588, sample SAMEA2157977) | human gut metagenome | biome: human gut; feature: human-associated habitat; material: faeces | place: Denmark | collected 2008/2010 ...
CCCTGATAGACGCAATAAATAGTGGAAGAAACGTGCAATAGAGCCCACCCAAGCAACAGGACAATGGAATGAAATGGGCAAGTGGATATTATCAGAAGATGGACTCGCTGGTCTCGGTGGTAAAACGCTCGAGCGCCTTGATGCCCATGATGGAATTGCCGTGCTTGTTGAGTCGCGGACTCCAAACGGCGATGGAATAGCGCGAGGGATAGACTGCCACGATGCCGCCACCTACACCGCTCTTGCCAGGCAGTCCCACGAGGAAGGAAAACTCGCCCGCCTCATCGTAGAAGCCACAGGTCTGCATGATGGCGTTGATGCGCTTCACGCCCGACGCACTCAACTTCACGCCGGCGTGGTCGAAGGGCTCATCGCTCTTGGCAAAGGCGACAAAGGCCCGAGCCAGGTCGCGACAGCTCATCTCCACAGAACATATCATGCTATAGAACCGCAGCACCTCGTCGACGGGGTTGTGCAGGTTGACATAATGCTTGAGCAGATAGGCGATGGAAGCGTTGAGATAGGCGGTCTCGTACTCCGACTCTGCTACCTCCATCGAATAGTCGACCGTGACATTGCCACTAAGCTGGCGCACAAACTGGATGAAGAACTCCTGGGCATCGTCGAGATGAGACAGCAGCACGTCGGCCACCACCAGGGCGCCGGCATTGATAAAGGGATTGCGTGGGCGGCCATGCTCGTACTCGAGCTGCACCAATGAGTTGAAGGGCGTGCCCGACGGCTCTTTTCCTAAACGCATCCACAGGTTCTCTCCCTCAAGGCTCAGCGCTATAGCAAGCGAGAAAACCTTGGCTATACTCTGAATGGAAAAACAGGTGTCGTAGTCGCCATACATGCAGTCGTCGCCGCCGAGGACGCTCAGATAGATGCCAAACTTGTCGGGGTCTACACTGGCGAGCGCGGGGATGTAATCGGCCTGTCGTCCCAGCTGGGCATAAGGCTGTATCTCGCGGCAAATATTCTCTATAATCTCTTGGTAATTTCTGTCGTGCATCATGTCGTGGATGGTGGTTAATAGTATGGGGATGCCCACGCTTCATGATGGGCCGCGGGAGGCATCCCTCTTGATGGTTATGGATGGTAAAATGGATGGAGAAAGCGGGTTATGCCTTCTCGATGAGCACCACGGCGTAGGCGCTGATGCCCTCTTCTCGGCCGGTGAAGCCCAGTCGCTCGGTGGTGGTGGCCTTGATGGAGACATCGTCCTCGTCGATGCCCATGACATGGGCGAGACATGCCTTCATCGCGGGCACATGCGGATTGATTTTGGGCCGCTCGGCGCAGACGGTGGCGTCGACATTGCCCACACGGTAGCCGCGGGTGGCAATAAGGTCGATGGTCTTGGCAAGCAGTATCTTGCTGTCTACGTTGAGTGTCTCTGCCGAGGTGTCGGGGAAATGATAGCCTATGTCGCGCATATTGGCTGCACCCAGCAGGGCGTCGCAGATGGCATGGATGAGCACGTCGGCATCACTATGGCCCAGCAATCCCATGGTGTGAGGAATACGTATACCTCCGAGCCACAGTTCGCGGTCGGGCACCAGCCGGTGGACGTCGAAGCCCATGCCTACTCTAATCTTTGTCATAATATATAATAAGGTGGAATTAGCGACGGCGGAAGATGTCCTTGATACCGTCCATATCAAAACTCAGGGTGAAGCGCATCGTCTGGTCAAGCGGGTTGGTCTTGGCGGTGGCGATGACATAACCGGCGTCGAGCGAGAAGACCTTCATGCGGAAGCCGGCGCCCACGGTGAAGTACTTGCGGTTACCCTTGTTCTCGCTCTCGTGGTGATAACCGGCGCGGAGGAAGAACTTGTCGTTATACTCGTACTCTGCGCCCACGCTCCAGTTGATTTCCTCGAGCTCTTCCTTAAATCCGTTGGGTGCATCGGTGAAGCTCTTGAAGATACCGCTGATGGACGACACGTTCCAGTATTCGTCCTCCATGCGCTGCTTGTACTGCTCTTCGTCCTCGCCCTCCCGCTGCTTGGGGTAGGTAGGCACGAGCAGCTTGTTGGCATCGGCGGCGAAGGTGATGCGATTGTACTCGTCGATGGGCACCTTGAGCGAGGCTCCGAGGCGCAGGTTGGTGGGGATGAAGAAACTGTGGTTGTCGCCACCGAAATTGATTTTGCTACCGATGTTGGAGATATTCAGTCCCAAGCCCAACTGGCACTCGCGCTGGCCCAGATTGATGTAGTTCTGGTAGTATGCGGCGATGTCGGCGGCAAAGGCTGAACCGGGCTGGGTGTCTTCATTGAAGTCAAAGGTAAGGTCGGAGTAAATCCATCTCACGCCGGCGGCGATAGAGAAGGTCTCGCTGAGCATGAGCGAATAGGCCACATCGAGCGACATCTCATAGGGGTTGATGGTCATGGCATTGTCATCGGTGTGACCGTCCATGAAGACCTCGCCCATGGAGAAGTAGCGCATAGAGGCCGACACGGCACTGTAGTCGCCTATGCGGTAGTAGCCGGCGAGATAGGCCACATCCATATCGTTGACCAGCTGTCGCAGCCAGGGGGTATAGTTGAGCGCCACTCCGGCACGCGAAATGGCAAAGGGATACTTGGCGGGGTTCCAGTATTGGGAGTTGACATCGGCATCGGTAGCCACACCCACATCGCCCATTCCGGCTGCACGTGCGTCGGGGGCTATCGTCTGCGAGGTCACCGAGGTGTTGACGGGATTGAACATATCTTTCTTGTCCTGGGCCTGCACCGTGGCAGCAACCATGACAAGGAGTATGGCGAAAATGATAGATGTGAGCTTGTTCATTATACTTCTACTATTGTTATGCTATAGGATAACGGAGACTACCGCCTAATTATTGCCCAAGACGATAAGTTTCTTTGCTTTGGATGTTTTCTTGCTGCCATCAGAGCCTGCACGCACGCGGTAGAGATAGACTCCCGTCTGGAGGCGTCCGCCGGTGTCAAGCGTCAGATCCCAGTCTACGGTATAGGCTCCCGTGGCGGGCACCCCGTTCTCGGAGTGGGTCCAGAGGAGGCGTCCGCTCATGTCGAAGACCTCGATGTCGATGTCCATGGGACTGCCTGTGCGGTCGTGGTTGATGATAAAGGTGGTATAGGTGGTAGCAGGGTTCTTGCTCAGACCCACGCTGAAGATATTGGGCTCGAGTCCGCGCACCACGGTGAAATCGAGACGGGCGGTAGAAGCATTGTTGAGCACATCCCAAGCCCGGAAGACGAGGGTGTGCTTGCCCTCGGTGAGTTCGGGTATATTATAATAGGTGGTGCCACGGGTATAGGTACCAAAGTCGAAGGCGAAGTTGTCGTTGAGGGTGTAGGTCTTTGCCATGTCGCCGTCAATGACGAGTTGCAGATCGTGGCCGATGCCGCTGCCGGTGGCGTTGATGCCGTCTTCATCTGTGATCTCTGCCACGAAGTAGGGCGTGGTGTTGACCTTGCCTCCGTTGACAAACTGGGGCGAGTTGAGGTAGCAGTAGAGGGAGGGGCCTATGGAGTCGGTGGTCACCTCGCCTCCGGCTACGGTGAAGCGGTCGAAGGCGCCGTGGGCCTCGCGCTGGCGGGCATTGTCTACGGCGTAGAGGTTGATGAGTCCGGTGCCATCGGAGTAGGATATGTCTTTGGGCACGGCAAAGGTGAGGGCGAAGCGGCCTGCCCTGACGCTGTCGGAACCATGGTAGATGACGCGCTTGCGGTCGTAGTAGGTGAAGGCTTCCTCGGCCTCAGCCTGATTGTTCTGCTTGCATGTCACCAGTTCGCGCACATCGCGCACGGTGGCTGTCACCACTCCGTCGAAGTCTTGTGCCTGCTCGATGTGGCCGGATATGCGCGCCACCTTACCCACCTGCAGACGGGCATCGGCGGTCACGGGCACACCGTTGATGCTGTCAATGACGGCGGTCATGGTGGGCAGATTGAGCGTCATGGCGGGGTCGCCGAGGAGGGTAAACTGCAACTTGTTGACGGTGACATCCTGTCCGGTGGTCACCATCTCGTTCTTGGCCAGACGCTGCGCCTCGCCGAGGGTGGTGGGGCGTCCGTCGGTCACGGTGAGCACGTGGCGCAGGTAAGCCATATTGAGCGGACGGTTGTAGAGGGTCTGCACGGTGCGCGTGGTTCCCCAGAAGGCTACGGCTCCGCCCTTGGCATTGCATACGGCGGTCTCGCCTATCGTGGGCTCGACACCGTCAAAGGCCATGATGTCGCACGATGCCGTAATCCACAGGGGCAGATTGGCATTGCGCGCCTGTTCAAAGTCGTTGATGGTCACCACCCGCTCATGCGACAACTGCTCGGCGCGGCCGTGGCCGCTGTAGTCCATGATGAGCGCACCGGCAGCCATCTGCTGCTTCACATCCTGCGAAGCACCGGGATAGGCGTGGCCGGTGGCCGACGACTCGCGCTGGTATGCGTCCCACATCACCTTCTTGATATGATAGCCAGGATGGAGCGCAGCCACCTGCTCGGCAGCCATGTCGATATCCTTCATGTGGATATTCTGGTTGCCGTCGTCGCCCATAAACATGAGCACGTTCTGCCATGCGCCGGCATTGCCGTTGGTCATGTAGGCCTCTATCTTGTCTACCACGCCCTTGGCTGCCTCGGCTGTGGTCACGGGTATGCGTCCCACAGCAATATCCTCCTTGTCGCGGACGATATCGGTGCCTTCGCCATCGTCCATCAGCGTGAAGAAACCGTCGTTCACGTAGCAGTAGAGCTCGCTGAAAGAGTTCTCACTCTCGTAACACAGCAGATAGTCGTCGGCACTGAGACGGCGGGTGTCGCTGATGAGCATGCGGTTGTCCCACACGGCGTCGCCGAAGAGCAGCAGATAGCGCGGCATGTCGCTTTCGGTCTCGGCGCGGTCGTAGAGCATCTTGAGGTAATGGCGGTAGGCGCTGGCATCGGGCGTTCCGCTGGAGAACTCGTTGAAGAGCTCGTCGGCAGGAACGATGGTCACGCGCATGCCGTCGCGCTGCTCATGGAGGCGCTTGATGCGCTCGGCCTGGGCAAGCAGCTTCTGACTGGTGGGGATAATGATGACCATGTCGGCAGGACCGTCGGCATGGTGGTTCTGGTTGGTAATGTTGTAGACGTAATCGGGGACGGGGATATTGCCCGTCAGGCTGGGAGCCGGACGCGGTGAGTCGAAAGCCATCGAGATATAGTCGAGACGCACCGTCGAACTGCCGATGGTCTTGATGACGAGTTTGGCGTCGGAGGCATAACGGCCTATGCGGTAGGTGGCTGTCGCCGACGCTCCCTTGTCATAGCTCTGGGGCATGATGCTGATGGTGCCCAGCAGCGAGTCGGCCAGGAATACATCCACACGGCTTTCCCCACCAGCCGACACGGCTACGGTTATACGGGCTGTCTGCTGCGAACCGCTGAAGGCAGGCAGACTGTAGGCGTAGGAAGAGTTGAAGGCGATGGGGGTATTCTCATAGAGGTTGCGGCCGCCATGATACCAGGCGTAGTTGTCGGTCTCGTGGAGCCAGTGGTAATCGTGGGGCGAGGGATAGATGCTGCTTACAAACTGGGCGGAATCGATGGGCGTCACAGCCTCATCGGTCTGGGTGATGAAGTAGTAGCCATACTGCGAATAGGGATTGCGGGTGCGCACGGTGGCATCGTTGGCACTCCAGCTCACGGGGCCTTGGGCGTAGAAGAGGCGCTTGCCGCCGACCTGGCAGATGGGCACCTCGCGCAAATCATCATGGGCTTGCAGACTGGCACCCGTCAGCTTCTCGTCGATGAGGGCGCCACCCATGCCATAGACATGCACACGCGAGAGGTCGGTAAATCCGGCGCGGCGGATGAGCGACTCGGTAATCTGGTAGACTCCGCTCTCGCTCACGCGTATCTTTGCCCATCGTCCTTGGGCCAGCACGGAGTTGGCGGCATAGCGCTCGCCCACAGGGACCACTGCCGCACGCTGGCGGCGACGGGCGGCACGACTGAGGGGGCGCGACTGCACATCGAGCATGAAACTGACAAGCAGCTGGTGACGGCCTCCGCGGAAGACCACGGGGCAGAAAGCGACCTCCAGGCTGGCCTGGCGGCGCGAGGTGACGATGTGCTGGGTGATAAGGGGGCTTGCGCCGGGCTGGACATCATGGGTGGCAAGCCGGTAGCGGGCTACGTCGGCAGCCGTCATGTCGATATATTCGGGATAGGCTATGCTGACAGTATAGACGCTGTCGGCATAATCGCCCGAGAGGGGTATGGCGCAGGCAAAGGTGGGGGCCACGCTGTCTATCTTGACCTGTTGGGCGGTCAAATTATAAAACTTCTGCGCCCGGGTTGTCATAGCCGCCGCAAGAAGTATCATGACTAATATGTATCTGACTGATTTCAGATGGCTGATGGTTTTATGTTTCAATATCGTCTCACTTACAGTTAAACTCGAGCACCTTGCGCTCTTCGACATAACCTTCCAGATGGTCATCGATATGCACGGGACCCACGCCGGCAGGAGTACCGGTGAAGATTACGTCGCCTGTCTTCAGGGTGAAATACTGGCTGATGTAGGCCACTATCTCGTCGATGCCGAAGACCATGTCGGCGGTGCAGCCTTCCTGCACGGTCTGTCCATTGATATCGAGGTGGAACCGCAGGGCCTGCACATCGAGAAACTTGTCCTTGCCGACCCACTCGCCGATAGCTGCGGCACCGTCGAAGCTCTTGCTGAGGTCCCAGGGCAGACCCTTCTCGCGCAGCTGCTGCTGCACATCGCGGGCGGTGAAGTCGATACCCACCGTCACGGCATCATAGTAGCGATGGGCGAAACGCTGGGGAATGTTCTTGCCCAACCTGCAGATGCGTATCACCAACTCGGCCTCATAGTCTATGCGTCCCATGAAGTCGGGAACGAAGAAGGGTTTACCCGACTTGAGCAGCGACGAGTCGGCCTTGGTGAACAACACTGGGGCCTCTGTCTTATATAACGCACCATCCAACTCTTTATTGTGTTGGATGTAGTTCATTCCGATACCAAATATCTTCATTGTCGTTTTCTTAATGTTTCTTCCGATAAAGTTCAGTTCCAATCTGTTGCAAAGTTACAAAAAAAGATGTAACCACACGACACAAAAAGACTGAATGTAATGCTGTTTTTTCAGCGATTGGACACCTCTTCCAGGATGTCATGGATACGCCCGATGAGATAGAATGGCAGATTGACGAGTCTGAATGTCTTGCCTTTGGGCGTATTGACCCTGTCTACGGAATAAGGTTTGGACCATATCCTTACAGCCACATCGTGGTCGCAACTGTCCATAAACACCTGGAGCGAACGCAGATGCGAGTTGGAACCGCTCTTGACCTCTATGGGATAAAGCAGCGACTCGTGGTTGATGACAAAGTCGACCTCGGCACCATTGTTGACCTTGGCCCAGAAGGCTCTGCGCTGCCCCACACGGTCGTCGAGCGACAGCAGTTCCTGTGCCGTCACCTGCTCGGCTATGTGTCCGCGCCAGGAGTCAACCATATCAGTCGAACCGATAATCTCACGGCGTATACCGGCTTGATAATTGACCAGCCCGGTATCAAACCATATCAGTTTGGGCATCCTCCGCGTCTCTGGAACCAAAGGCAGCTGGGTCGAAGACACCGGATAGACCAACTCAAGGAGCATGGCCTTCTCAAGGAGACGAAAGGCTTCGCCCACCTCACGCGATTTATACCCCGAGTTGGCAAAGTTGCCGAGCGTAATGGTCTCGCCGGCCGACGCCCAACCATACGAGAGGATAAACCTCACGGTGTCTGTCAGCTTGTTACCTGCCACATATTTCTCTGCATCATCCTTGTAGGCTTGCACCAGTGTCTCATAGACATCTTCAAGGGCAACAATATCACGTGTTTCTGCATATTGCTTCACTGCCTCAGGCATTCCGCCAACGATGGCGAAAAGGTTGAACCAATGCATCATCTGCTCATGAAACGCCACGGTCATCTCTGGCTTTTCTCTCAATAAGGCCAGCAGATTGTGCTTGCCCGTTGCACCCAGAAACTCGTAGAACGAGCAGGGCCGCAAGGCAAGATACTGCACCCGCCCTACCGGAAAACTCACCTTTACATCAATGAGATTTTCGAGCAGACTGCCAGCGGCTATGACATGGAGGTCGGGGCGCCGCTCGTAGAAATATCTGAGCAGCCCGATGGTCTTAGGCGAATTCTGGATTTCATCGATGAATATGAGGGTATTGCCAGGGGTTCGTGCCTTGCCCTGACTGGCAAAGAGCATATCGACCAAATCGTCAAGGGGAATTGCCATCTCAAACATCCTGACATTCTCGGCCATCTCCATGTTGAAATAGAGATAGTTGTCAAACTGCTTGCCAAATTGGTTGACAACCGTTGTCTTGCCCACTTGCCTTGCACCTCTTAATATTAATGGCTTGCGCCGGCTTGAGGTTTTCCATTGCTCCAGCTTAGCCAATATCTGCCGTTCAAACATAATGAATTATCTTGACTTGGTGCAAAGATATGGAATTTTCTTGAGTTCCAGAAACTTTCAGACAAATTTGTTACAAATCATGGGCAACAAACTGCTATTTTTGTCGCAAATCAGGGGCAACAGGCCTTTACTTTTGTTGCAAATCATGGGCAACAAACTGCTATTCTTGTCGCAAATCAGGGGCAAGAGGGCTATCTTTGGGACGACGGACGCAACCTCCGGAGCCAGAACAATGGCCTCGGCGGCGACTCTGACCGGCGGAAACGGGTCAGAACATCTCTTCGCTCTTCTTCTTGATGGTCTTGAAGATATTGGACCACGCGTTGCTCTCTTCCTTCTTGTCCTCGGCGTTGCGGTCTTTCTGCTGCGAGTTGTTCGACTTGTGGGAAGCGTTCTTCTTGGTAGCGTGGGGCTTGGCGGTGTATTTTCTCTTGGTCTTCGTTGTGGGCATATCGCTCTGCTTCATGCGCTCGGCCCACTCGCCGGTAAAACTGTAGCCTGCCTCGGTTATCTCGAAGTCTATCTCTGGCATATTGACACCCTCGGCAGGACGATAGGGAATCTCGCTGCCGTTGTAACGCTCCACCCTCACGGTGCCTACGCCCTTGGCAAGGATGTCGAGCTCCTTGGCAGCACGCCACGACAGGTCGATGATACGCCCACGGGCAAAGGGGCCACGGTCGGTGACCTTGACCACTACCGACTTGTTGTTAGAGAGATTGGTTACCTTGAGCAGGGTGCCGAAGGGATAGGTGCGATGGGCGCAGGTGAGACTGTCGTGATGCAGTCTGTCGCCGCTGGCAGTACGCGCACCGGTGGCGCGTTTGGAATAAAAAGTAGCCTTACCCCTCTGCGTCTGTGCCAGCATAGGGGTAAAGCTCAAGAGTGATAAGATTGCAATAATTACTCTTCGTATTTGTTTCATAAGTTATGTAGCAACCGCGTGTTGCCGGCTTCGCTGCCGACAACCGCGGTCTGTGCATTGTCGCTTACACTACGCCCTGGGCCAGCATAGCCTTGGCTACCTTCATGAAGCCGGCGATATTGGCACCCTTGACATAGTTGATGTAGCCATCGGGCTCAGTGCCATACTTGGCACACTGGTCGTGGATGGAGCTCATGATGTAGTGGAGCTTCTCGTCGACCTCGTCCTTGCTCCAGTGCAGGCGTATAGAGTTCTGAGTCATCTCCAGACCCGATGTTGCCACGCCACCAGCGTTGACAGCCTTGCCGGGAGCGAAGAGCTGCTTGGCAGCCACAAACTTCTCGACAGCCTCAGCCGTACAACCCATGTTGCTCACCTCAGCCACACACAATGGGTGGTTGGCGAGAATCATGTCGGCGTCGTCGCCATTGAGCTCGTTCTGGGTTGCACAGGTCAGATAGATGTCGGCCTTTACCTCCCATGGCTTCTTGCCTGCCACGAATGTAGCCTCGGGATAAACCTCAGCATAGGGCTGGCAGATGTCGTTGCCGCTGGAGCGGAGCTCGAGCATATATTCTATCTTGTCGCCGCTGACGCCTTCTGGGTCGTGGATATAACCGTCAGGTCCACTGATGGTAATCACCTTGGCACCAAGCTGGGTAGCCTTCTTGGCAGCACCCCAAGCCACGTTGCCGAAGCCAGAGATAGCCACTGTCTTGCCGGCGATATCAAGGCCCTTGTCCTTCATCATGTGGTTGACGAAATAGAGCGCGCCGAAACCGGTAGCCTCGGGACGGAGGATAGAACCGCCCCACTCTATGCCTTTACCGGTAAGCACACCTTCATAGCGATGAGTGAGCTTCTTGTACTGGCCAAAGAGATAGCCAATCTCACGACCGCCTACACCGATGTCGCCTGCAGGAACGTCCTCATCAGGACCGATATAGCGATAGAGCTCGTCCATGAACGCCTGGCAGAAACGCATGATTTCGGCATCACTGCGACCGCGGGGAGAGAAGTCTGAACCACCCTTGGCGCCACCCATAGGCAGCGTGGTGAGCGCGTTCTTGAATGTCTGCTCGAAGCCCAGGAACTTCATAATAGAAAGGTTGACAGAGGGATGGAATCGCAGACCGCCCTTGTACGGGCCGATGGCGCCGTTGAACTGTACGCGATAACCTATATTGACATGCACCTCGCCATTGTCATCTACCCATGGCACACGGAACATGTGTACACGCTCGGGCTCTACGATGCGCTCGACGATTTTGGCCTTTTCAAACTCAGGATGCTGGTTGTAGACGTCCTTAATAGACTCCAACACTTCGCTCACTGCCTGAAGGAACTCTGACTCACCAGGATGCTTGCGCTCCAGGTCTTGCATGATTTTCTGTACTTCCATAGTGGTATTTCTTTAAGTAATTGAGATTTACAGATTGTTTATTACTATGGCAAAAGTAGTGTATTTGAAGCAAACAAACAAGAAAAAACGCATTTATTTTACTCTCCCCACTTACTTTTCGACATACGCCAGGCCGGCGGGACGGCAGACCGCGACGACCGCCATGATGCAAATTAAAACAAAAAGCATGAATAATGCCACAAAAAGCAAAATTATCTTGACGCAAAGCATACTAAAAAAGTTTTTTGATATACCTTTGCATAATATAAATATGTGTATTATGGAATCGAAGATACCTGCCCAATGGGAGAAGTTCTATCTCAAAGATGTGAGCTTTGTCAATCTGATGATGCGACGCATCTACAATGTGCTCATCGTCGCCAACCCCTACGACGCCTTCATGCTCGAAGACGACGGACGCATCGAGGAGAAAATCTACAATGAATATATGCTGCTGGGACTGCGCTATCCGCCTACATTCACTCAGGTGAGCACCACCGAGGAGGCCGAGAAGATGCTGCACACCACCAACATAGACCTGGTGATATGTATGCCCGGCAACGCCGACAACGACGCCTTCGCCGTGGCCCGCGCCATCAAGCACAAGTTTCCCCACATGCACTGCATAGTGCTCACTCCGTTCTCGCATGGCATCACCAAGCGCATGCAGCACGAAGACCTGTCTATCTTCGACTACGTATTCTGCTGGCTGGGCAATACCAACCTCATACTCTCGATCATCAAACTGATAGAGGACAAGATGAATCTGGACCACGACATCCACGAGGCGGGTGTGCAGATGATTCTGGTGGTCGAAGACAGCATAAGGTTCTACAGTTCGATACTCCCCAACCTTTATAATTATATACTGCTGCAGAGCCAGCGCTTCTCGACCGAGGCGCTCAACCGCCATGCCGCCACCATGCGTATGCGCGGACGACCCAAGGTGGTGCTCGCGCGCACCTATGAAGAGGCAATGGCCATGTACGAACGCTATAGCGACAATGTGTTGGGCGTCATCAGCGACGCCCGCTTCCCCATCCACGGCGAGAAGGACCCCGAAGCCGGCATCAAGCTCTTCCGCGAGATACGCAGCCGTAACGAGTATGTGCCGCTCATCATGGAGAGCTCCGAGAGCAGCAACCGCGCCAAGGCCGAAGCCGAGGGATTCAGATTTGTCGACAAGAACTCCAAGAAGATGAGCCTCGACCTGCGCCGGCTGATGGAAGAGCACATGGGATTTGGCGATTTCGTCTTCCGCGACCCGCGCAGCCACGAGGAGATACTGCGTATACACAGTCTGAAGGAGCTTCAGGACAACATCTTCAAGATTCCCAACGACTCCATGCTCTACCACATCAGCCGCAACCACATGAGCCGCTGGCTCTCGGCGCGCGCCATCTTCCCCGTGTCGGCGTTCCTCAAGGATGTGACATGGAACAAGCTGCAGGATGTCGATGCCCACAGACAGATTATCTACGATGCCATCGTCCAGTACCGACACCTGAAAAACCAGGGCGTGGTGGCGGTGTTCGACCGCAAGAAGTTCGACCGCTTCAGCCACTTCGCACGCATCGGCGAAGGCTCGCTCGGCGGCAAGGGCCGTGGCCTGGCTTTTCTGGACAACATCATCAAGCGCCACCCCGACTTCAACCAGTTTGCCGGTGTCAGCGTGCAGATACCCAAGACCGTGGTGCTCTGCACCGATGTCTTCGACCGGTTTATGGAGCAGAACAACCTCTACCAGATAGCCCTCAGCGACGCCTCTGACGAAGAGATACTCCAGCACTTCCTCCAGGCGCAGCTGCCCGATGAGTTCATCGCCGACTTCTATGCTTTCTTCGAAGCTATACAGAGCCCTATAGCCATACGCTCATCATCGCTGCTCGAAGACGCACACTATCAGCCCTTCGCCGGCATCTACTCGACCTACATGATACCCTATCTCGCCGACAAGTATGCCATGCTGCAGATGCTGGCGTGTGCCATCAAGGGAGTATATGCCTCGGTATTCTACCGCGACTCCAAGGCCTACATGACCGCCACAAGCAACGTGATAGACCAGGAGAAGATGGCGGTGATACTGCAGGAGGTGGTGGGCCATCAGTATGGCAACCGCTTCTACCCCAACTTCTCGGGTGTGCTGCGGTCTATCAACTACTACCCCATCGGCGACGAACAGGCCGACGAGGGTATCGCCTCGCTCGCGCTGGGTCTGGGCAAGTATATCGTAGATGGAGGACAGACGCTGCGCGTTTCGCCCTATCATCCGCATCAGGTATTGCAGACGAGCGAGATGGAGACTGCGCTGCGCGAGACGCAGACCCAGTTCTATGCGCTCGACATGCAACACGTGGGCGAAGACTTCAAGGTCGACGATGGGTTCAACATCCTCAAACTCAGGGTCAAGGACGCCGAGGCCGACCATGCACTCAACTTCATCGCGTCGACCTACGACCCTTACGACCAGGTGATACGCGACGGACTCTACGACGGCGGACGCAAGATAATCTCCTTTGCCGGAGTGCTGCAGCAAGATGTGTTCCCCCTGCCCCAACTGCTGCAGATGACCATGCGCTATGGAGCGGCAGAGATGAGGCGCCCCATAGAGGTGGAGTTTGCCTGCAACCTCAACGCCGACCGCACAGGCAGCTTCTTCCTCCTGCAGATAAGGCCCATCGTAGACAGCAAGCAGATGCTTGACGAAGACATCTGCGCCATCAGCGACGACCGTTGCCTGCTGCGCTCCCACAACTCGCTGGGCCACGGCGCCAGCGAAGAGGTGACCGATGTGGTCTATGTCAAGACCGACGACCAGTTTACAGCCATCAACAACCCCGCCATAGCCTGCGAGATAGAACGCATCAACCGCCGTTTCCTCGACGAGGGCCGTGGATACGTGCTCATAGGGCCCGGACGGTGGGGCTCGAGCGACCCTTGGCTGGGCGTGCCGGTCAAGTGGCCTCATATCAGCGCCGCTCAGGTCATCGTCGAGGTCGAACTCAAGAACTACCGCGTGGACCCCAGCCAGGGCACCCACTTCTTCCAGAACCTCACCAGCTTTGGCGTGGGCTACTTCACCATCGACACCAACACCGACAACGGTATCTATCGCAAGGAGGTGCTCGATGCGATGCCCGCAGTCGAAGAGACTCAATTTGTAAGGCACGTGAGATTTGACAAACCGCTCAAAATACTCATGGATGGCAAGAAACAGGAGGGTGTAGTGTTGATTTAAGTCAATAATTATAGTTTTTAGCAAAAAAAGAGGTAATTTATTTGCAGATATGATAAAAACCTTATACCTTTGCATCGTGTTTTTCATGGTATTAGATTTAAGGTTAACAAAGATTGGGACTCAGCGGAGTCCCTTTTTTATTTTTACCCCATCCCGAAGCACCGTTTTCCACCCTCACCGACCACGATAAGAATTGCCAAAGTAAGCCCCAGCCCATTGGGAAGGGTTTGGAGGGGGGCTCCAATAAGCAGTTGTTTTTGCACCGGCGAAAGCCGGACTTTTTGAACGGCCAAAGGCCGCTTCCTGTACCGTCGCGGAGGATGGCGTCATGCCGTGCATGACGGTGGGGATGGTGGAGACGACACGGAGGAAAACTCGTTTTCCGACAGTCGGCACCGCCATCCACGCCAAGGCGAAGCCGACAGCCACCGCCACGGCTTTTTGTATTTATGTCATCACCTTATAGACGCAATAAATGGAGGATGAGACACGCAACCAGGCCCTTCTAAGCGGCAGCAACGCAGGGAGTACATGTGAAGAGCAGCCCGTAAGTAGCAGCAACGGAAGGAGTACATGTAAACAGCGGCCCACAAGCAGCAGCAACTCTGACGGAGTTGCGATTCCCCAGCCCAGGGTTGCGGGCGAAGCACGCTACCCTGGGTAAGCACCCCCACTAACCTTGCTACTCTGTAAGAGTTGCGATTAGCCGTAGGCGTTACCCGAAGCAGGATAATGGGTAGGAATGGGGAGGTGATTATTATCAGATTGAGTATAACGCCTTCGGCTAACCGCAACACTTACAGCGTTGCTACCCTTATTATACATATACCCAGGGTAGAGGCGCTGCACGCCTCAACCCTGGGCTATGAAATCGCAACTCCTTCAGAGTTGCCGGGGGTGCGTACCATCCCTCTATGTACTAACTACATATCTCCATTAGCTACGTGCCATATACCGTATACCAATTACATTTTCCCATTGGCCACGTGCCATACACCGTATACTACTCACATAATGCCTTGGCCACATGCCATATACACCACATAACCTCAAACGAGTGCGGGGATTACCATTTGCTGTCGCCTCATTAACTGATGAAGGCGTTTAATCTACATCGGCATCCGCCAAACCTAATCTTGCAGGACATAGTCGCGGTTGTACTCGATATTGTATTTCTCTAATAGCAGGCGGTATTCATCCTCAAAATTGACCTTCGCATGATGGGCGGCTTGGTTGCTGATATATTTTGTGGCATTGTCAACACCCGATTGGCCGATGGAGAAAACGGCGTAGCCATTCTGCCAAGCGAAATGATTGTAGCTGGAGTGTAGCTTTTTCAGATACATACTACTGCTACGCTTTATCTCCTTAACCATTTGGGATATGGTTACCTCGCGCGACAGCACAAAAAGGGCATGTACGTGGTCACCGGTACCACCCACGATGATGGTGGAACATCCAAGTTTGTTGATGGCTGTGCCAATATAGGCATGCAGATGTTGGGTATCCTCCTCGGATATTCTCGGGCTCGTCGATTTGACATGGAAGACGAGATGGATATATATTTTACTCAGTGATTGTGACATAGATAAAGATGATGATGTGCAAATATAGCCTTTATTTCAATTTGCGCGAAATGATGCGCCGTTTTTTTATAGTAAATCATGATAATTATGATAGCCGTACCGATTTCACCACCAATCCATGTATTTATTGTGAATAGGTATAGTGAAAAAGGGGCATGCCCCAGCAAGCAGAAGCAGCATGGGGAATTATTGTAGGCAGGAAACCGCAAGCAGAAACAACGTGGGGAATTATTGTAGGCAATCCTCAAGCAGCAGCAACTCTGACAGAGTTGCGATTTCACAGCCCAGGGTTGCGGGCGAAGACCGCTACCCTGGGTAAGCTCCCCCCACTAACTTTGCTACTCTGTAAGAGTTGCGATTAGCCGCAGGCGTTAGTACACAACAGGAATTGCAGATTAACTGCCGGAGCTGACATTTGAAGGCTGGGATGGCGATTCTCTTTCCCCCATCCCCATAAACAGCGAATGGGTCAGACTTCACAGCCTGACCCACTCAAAACTAAATAAATCTAACTTAATAGAAAATTTGGTTACCCAAATGCAATCTTATATTGTTTAATATTCTACTTAAAGCGCTATGCAGAAGTAACCTGTATTGAGGTAATCATCCTTGACGCAAGAGCAGATACCCCAGACACGAGAACCGTCGTTCTTGATGATTTCAACATCAACATCGAAGCTCTTCTTATAGTTCATGTTGTAAACAAAGGTACCAGTACCCTTCTTGCCTACAGTGGCATCACCAGTCCAAGTACAAATCATAAAGTACCAGTTATAGTAATCCCACTTAGCCTGCATCTTGCCATCACCGAGATCTTTCACGGTATAGTCACCCCACTGGTAACCATCCTGTCCATTCCAGTTGACCACATTCTTGGTAATAGCCAGAATAGCAGCCTTTTCATCTTCAGTGAAAGGAATTGTAGTAGTTTCAACCTTCACTTTGATAGTCTTCTGCAGACCCATAAGGTCGGTAACAACGCAAGTTGTCTCACCAGCATTGATACCCTGGAATGTGATAGAAGTCTCTGTCTTGGCAATTACACGAGCGATTGTCTCGTCAGCGATTTCAATCTTGTAAGAGCCGTTACCCTCAAGTACGTTAAGAGTAGCCTTGCCATCAGTGTGACCGAGCTTCATGCCGATGAAGAGCTCTTCCTTGCCGAGGTTGAGATTCATGTACATAGACTTCACGATAACACGCTTGTAGTTGCCCTCGGCGTCAGAGATTATGACACCGGTAAGACCCATCTTCTGAGAGTTGAGGGTTACAGTTTTTCCTTCGAGAGTAGCTGTAACCACGTCCTCGTTCTCACAGATTACCTTGTAGTCGCCACCACCTTCGAGGATGTTGAAAGAGGCAGTCTCACCAATACCGACCTTCACAGTATCCATGTCACACTTGAGTTCGGTCTTGGTGGCAGGCTTCTGTTGCTCAGTATTGCCGTTATTGTCATCATCGTCGCAAGACGCCATACCGAAGGTAAGGGCCATTGCCATCATGATGGTATAAATATATTTTGCTTTCATTGTTGTAATAATAAGTTTGTTTTATACATTACCAGTCTTTAGCATAGCTGCCAGTCTGAACGGTCTCCTCTCCATAGAAAGGAATGGTGATGTTGTTGAAACGATATACATAACCATTATTGGGGTTGAGCGAGAAAATCATGGTACCACCGTAACCATCTGTTACAATCTTACGGGCACGGCTCTCAGAGATGATGCTACCACGAGCAAACTCAGAAGAAGCCTGAATCATACCGCTCTTGGGCAGACCGGGGTAATCGCTTTCGAGGTCATAATAGCGGCCGTAGTCTTGGATAGCCTGAGTTACAAACTCACCAGGCTGCATACCATCAACAGGGCCACAAGAAGAAGTTCCGCTATAAACGTAAGCCTGAATCAGAGCATTAGGCATAGCCTTGCGAACCTCGTAGCAGAGACGAGAGAAGTTGTTGTAAGTAGTGAAGCCAGGATAGTCGCCACGGTTACAGTACTCATCATCGAAGAAAACACCATCGAGTTCATAAGCCTCGAGTTTAGCCTTCAGCTCACGGGCAAACTTGCGGGCGGCCTCGTCACCAAGGTGTGCACAGCAAGCACGGTCGTGGTTACACATGATACCCAGGATAACCTTTATACCCTTCTGCTGCAGAGGTACGAGATACTTCTGACGGTTGTCGAGCAGATGCTGCACGTTCTCGTTGTTGTAGTTGTACACCTCACCGGTCTCAGCGTTGTAGTTGATGTTACCAGAGAAGAGGATAACCTGGTCGATAACCAGCTTACCAGACTCCTTCAGAGTATAGCAGAGGTTGTGCAGGGGGTTAGCGTCGTTAACCTCCATACAGCTTACGACAATCTGGTTCTTGTTCGCCTTATGACAGTTGGGCATACGGGTGATGTCCTTTACGAGGAAGATAAACTCGCCCTTCTCTACAGAAGCCTCAGCGAGTGAGTTGCCCTTAACAGCCAATGGGATGGCGTAAGTACCGAGGTCCTCAAGAGCGGCGTCGGTCTTGTAGCCTACCTTAACGGCAGAAGACTTGGCCTGGCCGGCAGCTACCACAGCAGTACCCTCGATAGTTACGAGAGCCTCGGGCATTGCCTTGTAGTCGGTACCATTAGCCATGTTATACTTGTTGAGCGCAGCAGCGTCGTAAACTACAGTGAACTCAGCATCCTTGGTCTGAACCTGAGTCAGGTTGACAAAGAACTCAGTAGTACCCTGCTCGTTGAACAGCAGCGAGTCAGCATTGGTCATACCAAACTGGTCAGAGAGGAACACGAGGCTCTTCTGAGAAGGAGCGAAGGGCTCCTCACCAATCTGCTGTACATTGATGGCGTCCTCACATGAAGCCATAGCTCCAGCGGCGAGGATAGCCAATGCAAATGTCTTTATTTTATTGATATTCATAATTTTCTTTATTGTTCTTGTTGATTGAATGTGGATTATTTCTCGGGCAGAGATACATTTCTCCAAGAGAGAGCGCCAGCGGCTACGGCGTCGTTGCCATGACCGGTAGCATCTACTACTCTGTAAGCGCTTGTGTTGTCATCCATCTTCCAGTAACCTACGAGGCCGGGAGTCTGGGGGTCAACATTGTAGATGTGAGAAGCAATCTCTTCCTGAGTACGAACTACGTTCCATACGCGAACCTCAGACATATCACCCTCAAACCAGCGGTTGTCATCGTAAGACTTACCGATAAGGAAGTCACGGTCAGAACCGTTGCCCTGGATGTCGATAGCGGTCATGCTCATAGTGCCTTCACTCTGCAGTCTGCCGTTGATGTAAATCTTGTACTCGCGAGTAGCACAGTCTACAGTGAGGGCTACGTGCTGCCACATCTTGGTCTGCAGACCCTTGTTAGAGTCGGCATCGGGGAAGTTGCCACGATCGGTAGCAATCTGAATCTGGTTGTCGGGGAAACCGGCATCACCGATACGCATCAGGAAGCGACCCTCAATACCCATTACGGTAGAGATTAGTTTGCCGAACTCGCGGGGATAGAGCAGAGCCTCCATAGTAATCTGGCTCATATTGGCTACCTGGCTCTTGTCGGCCCACTGCACGGTGAGGTAGTTGCGGCTCATGTTGGTAACCACGTTGATGAGGGCACCTGCACGGAATACGAAGTAGTACTTGGAAGCAGAGCTTACAAGGTCGATGTCAGCAGTCTGAACCTCTACAGGGAGTACATAGATGAGCTCACGGTCGAGATTACCCAGATTGGTGAACTCAAATGTAGCATCGGTACTCTTTACACTACCTGCGTCTACAGTCACTTTGTTGTTGACTACATTGTAGTACTCTTCAGGCAGGATTACTGCATTGGCACCATAGCACTTGTTGTAAGTGCTTACCAAAGAGGGAGCTACATTGAAGGTAGCGTTAATGGTCTTTTCGGCGGGACGGGGCATGGTGATGCTGAGTGTCTTAACCACATCACCGGCATCGCCCTTGATGATAGTCTCCGCTCTCATTTCCTGAGAATTGATTGATGCCTTGTTGCCGAAGGTCTCTTCGTCGTTGTCCTGACAAGAAGCCAGAGCAAGCACAGCCAGCATCATCGGAATATATTTGAAAATCTTCTTCATTGCTGTTTAGTTTTTAGCATTAGGATTAATGATAGAAATGGCTGAACGCACATTGGGATAAGTGAACGATGAGTGATAGTAATCATTGCTCATACCCTGGATGGCGATACCGGCAGGAACGAAGCCCTGATACTCGGAAGCTGCCCACTTGGCGGCACCCTTGATGGCAACTTCCTTGCCCCAGTAACCGGTCTTGGTGTCTGTGGGGTCGAGTGAAGGTGCGTTGACGAGGGCTACAAAGCGGTCAGTAGGCACACCCTCTTCGAGGGCCTTCAGAGCCAGGTAAGTAAGGGCAGAGGCTGAAACCTCGCTCTGTGCGGGCAGAATGAGATACTTGGCCTTGTCAAATACCTCCTTGGTGAGGATGTTCTGAGGCTTACCCATCAGGAGGAGCTCCTTGTTGGCGTGACGCTCAGCCCAGTCGTTGGCGATACCGATGAATACGTTCTGCTGAGCGATGAACTCTGCCTTCTCGGCTTCAGTCATGAAGGTGGTAATCTTACCGTTGAAGGCCATGATTACACCGTCATAGTTGTACTTCTCTACGAGAGCGAGCTTGGCGCTTACAGTATCAACGAGGTAACTGTTGAAAGCGGGGAATACCTTTGTGGGGTCTTCGTTTGCAGCGTCAAAGTCCTTCTTCTCTTCGTCATACTGTACCTTGATGTTCTCGTAGTTGATTTCGAATACCACCTTGGTACCCTTCTTCTCGCGTATTTCGTTCATCTCGGCGAGCTCGAAAGCAGCCAGGTTGTCGGGGTTGGTCAGCACGATGTAGTCCAAGCTGTCTGGTACAGAGTGGATGTGCTTGCCCTGAGAGTTGGGAGCCTTGTCGCTATTGTCAAACCATCCCATAGCCACCTTATGAGAACCCTTCTTGTAGTTTCTCAGGTGGGACAGATAGTCCTGATAAAGGCCGGGGTTCTGGTTGTCTACACCCGGATTGTTGATGTCAATAGACTCTACATCGGTGTCGCAGCTTGCCACGAAGGCTGTTGCGGCGATGCATGCCATTGATAATCTGATATATTTTAAGATACTTTTCATAATTGTCTATATTATCTTTGAATGTTTTACTTTGCCCACCACAGGTCAGTAGCCATATTGTCGGCACCACCGAGGAGACCTACAGCGTTAACATAGTTTTCGGCGTTGTTGAGACGCTCCTCCTGAGGATAAGCCAGACGACGGGCACCACGGGCTGAGTTTACTACGCCAGCACTGTTGTTGACAACAACGGGCATCAGCATAGGATAGCCGGTACGACGATACTCTGCCCAAGCCTCCTGACCGAGGGGGAAGTTGGCAAGCCACTTCTGGGTGATGATGCGCTCGAGGCTCTTCTCGAAGTCACCGTCTTCCCACTTGATGGTAATCTGTGAGGTAGCACCAGAGTAGGTGTTGAGCCCAGCGGGGTCCTTGTAAGAAGCGGGCATGCTGGTGTTGTCAGCCAGATAAGCGTCGGCACCATTGGCACCCCACTGTGCAAATGACAGCTTTACACCCTGCTCGTAGAATTCCTTGGCAGTACCGCCCATGTTCCAGTTGCGCAGAGCACCCTCAGCCTTGAGGAAAGCTACTTCGGCAGCGTTCATCCACATGAGCTTGCTGTCGGTGGCTACGATATAGTTACTGTATGCGTGAGCGATAGAACCGCCAGGGATGGCGATACCGCTACGGATACCAAAGTAGCCGTTGTCAACGAGACCGCCGAAAGTGGTCTTGGTGAACATCTTCTCACGACGGGGATCGTTGTAACCATTCATATAGGTTGTGATATCAGCGCTTACGCGAGAGTCACCACCATTGTATTCGTACATGATAATCTCGAAGGGGTTGGTAGAAACGAGAGTCAACTCGGCGTTGTCGTCGTTAGAGGTCATGGTACCTACCTCGTGGTTTACAGCCTCCTCAGCCATCTGCTGAGCCTTGGCGGGAGCCACCTTAGAGATACGCATAGCCATACGCAGCTTGAGAGAGTTGGCATACTTGATCCACTTGGTCACATTACCACCATACACACGGTCAGCCTTGTCGCTGAAGTCGGCAGTACGGTTCTGGGTCAGCACGTCGATAGCCGCGTTGAGCTGCTCAAACATCAGGTTGTACACCTGCTCCTGAGAGTCATAGGCAGCGGTAATCTGACCGTCCTTACCTACCTGAGAGTAAGGGATAGGACCGTAGCAGTCGGTAACGCGCTGGATACCTGACACCTTGATGATAGAAGCTACGGCGTTGGGGATAGGATCGTCGGTAGCACGGGCTACTTCGCCACAGTAGATGAAGAGCTTGGGGATGACATCCTTGAACATTACACGGCTCCATCCGTTCTCAGGGCTGAACTGACCGAAGTTCTTGCCAGCGAAACCTGCGTTGGAGTCAGCAATGTAACCACCGTAAGAACCACCCATCAGACACTCGGTGAACTGGTTGGTGTTGACATCGGTAGGAATTACCCAGCCTTCGAGGTTCAGCATGGCTGAACGCATAGCATAGGCGTCGCGCTGGGTTTCGTCTTTGGTGACGCCGTTGGGGTTGCGGTTGAAGCTCTCGTAGTCGTTAGTACAGCTGGAGAAGCTCAGGCAGAGACCTGCAGCAACCGCGCTCATTATGATATTTTTAATCTGTCTCATAGTTACTCTTAGAATTTGAGTTTGATGTTGAAACCAAGGTTGCGTGTGCTTGGTGTCATGAATTTGTCAATACCCTGATAGTAGTTACCGGTGGTAGCTGTGGTCTCAGGATCGAAAGGTGCCTTGCAGTAAAGCATCAGCAGGTTGCGACCAACGAGAGAGAGGCTCAGGTCACCGATACCGAAGAATACGTTCTTCTTGAAGGTATAACCAAGGCTTGCCTCCTGCAGACGAATGTTGGTAGCGCTGTAGGTATAGTACTGGGGAATACCGTCGGCAGCACCGATAGTGGTGTACCATGTCTCAGGATTCACGCGGTCTTCACCGTTTACGAGTACATAACCCAGGTCGCGGGCGTCGGCAGTGTTCTTAGACACACCGTAAGCGTCGAGGGCAGCCTGTGTAGCTGAGTAAACGATACCGCCAAAGCGTGCAGCAAACATGAAACCGAAGTTGATGCCCTTGTAGCTGAAGTCGTTGCGCCAAGCCATGTTACACTTGGGGAATACGGAACCCAGCTTGATGTCACCTACGTTGGTGTCCTTGTACACCTTACCGTTCTCGTCAACATATACACGGCCTTCGCTGTCGCGTACTACGTCGGTGAGAGAGTAGAGGTCACCCAGCGTACCACCTTCCTTGAGCAGGAAGTGAGCAGAACCCATACCGTTGAGGTCCAGACGGTCCTTGTTGATGATGGCGCCGGTCTCAGGGTGAACGTAGTTCTTTACGAGCTCGTTGATCTTGTTCTTGTTGGCAGAGAATGTGTAGTTAGAAGACCACTTGAAGTTGCCCCAGCTGTTGTCATAGCCCAGAGCCAACTCGATACCGTTATTGCTTACGCTACCGGTCTGGATGTACATGGTGCTATAACCAGAAGATACTGATATGTCGGGGTTGAAGGTCTGGTTGTAAGTCTTGGTCCAGTAGAGTGTCAGGTCAAGGCTGAAGTGCTTGAACAGACGGGTCTGCAAACCGAACTCCCAAGAGTCTGTGGTCTCAGGCTTCAGGTTGTACATAGGATAAATGGTCTGGCTCTTCCACTGACGGTTGGCCTCATCCCACTCATATACAGGGTTGGCGTACCAACGTGGGAAAGGAATACCTACAGAAGCGAATGAACCGCGAACCTTCAAGAAGTCAATCTGCTTGGGCAACTGGAATGTCTGTGATACAATCCATGATGCACCGATAGAGGGATAGAAGAATGAAGACTTGTTAGACTTGGGACCAGCGAGCATAGAGGGCCAGTCGTTACGGCCGGTAAGAGTCAGGTAGTACTGACTGTTCCATCCGATTTCAGCGCTCATGAAGACAGACTTGGTCTGGTCGTGGTAGCCACCGGGCTGACGCTTCTCGCGGTTGGGGTCAATCTGGTACTCGTTGAATACGTTAGGAATGAGGTTGTCATTGATAGGACCATCGATACCAGTAACACCCTGCTTAACATCAGAGATGATTGCACCGAGGTTGGCATTGACAGAGAGTCGGTCCTGGAAGAAACGCTTGTCAAAAGTCATCATTACATCGCCGTAAGTCTGCTTGTCATCGGTCTTCACGAGAGCGTACTGACCATTCTCACCAGCGAGAGTCTTGTTGGTAGAAGCATAGTACTTCTTCTCGAAGGTATTGGTGGCGTTGTCTACGCGGATACGTGCAGCAAGGCTCAGATAGTCGGTGAGCTTATAGCTGGCGCCGAGGTTGAGCATATAGCGATACTTGCGGTTGGTACGTACGTTGCGGTAGTTGATCCAGTAGGGGTTCTGACCTACGAACTCACTTGCGAGGTCGTTCCAGTTCTGAACGTAGAGGTTACGCTGTGTATCCCAACGCTCAAACATCTTGAGGTCATCGATAGAGTTGCCGCGGGGGTAGAGGTATGCGGTTACCAGTGGGTTACCATATACACCCTGGTTGGTCATGTTGCGGTCATCCTGGATAATGTAGCTTGCACCGGCGTCAACAGTCAGCTTGTCGTTGAGCATCTTGGCTGTGTTGCGGATGGTGAAGTTGTAACGGTTGTACTCGTTGTTGGGGATTACACCACCTGAGTTGAGGGCACTGGCAGAAACATAGGTCTGGTTCTTCTCAGTACCGGTAGAGAGGGTGAAAGCCTCGGTAGTAACGACACCTGTCTTGAAGTAGTTGTCTACAGGGTCATAGCCACGATAGTTGGTCTCGTTGAGCTTGGCACCCCAGCTGTAAGACTCACCACCAGCGTCGCGCAGTGTGCTGCCTGTACCGTAAGCGTTCTGGAAGTCGGGAGTACGGAAAACTGAAGAGAACTCAGTGGTCTGGCTTACAGTGACCTCGGTCTTGCCTTCCTTACCCTTCTTGGTGGTGATAACGATGGCACCGTTAGAAGCGCGGTTACCGTAAAGAGCGGCAGCGGCAGCACCGGTAAGCACTGACATAGACTCGATATCCTCGGGGTTGATGTCGGCGATAGCCTCGGTAGTACCGTTAGAACCGAAACCAGAGTCACCGTCGGAGCCGAGGTTGAACATTGGAATACCGTCAATCACATAGAGCACGTTGCTTGACTGCTCGATTGAACGTGTACCACGCATCACAACCTTAGAGGCACTACCTGCACCGGCAGAGCTGGCGTTGATGTTTACACCGGCAACCTTACCGTTGAGGGAGTTGATGAAGTTGGCATCCTTGTTGGTGAGGAGGTCTTCACCGCTCACCTGCTGTACGTTGTAGCTCAGAGCCTTCTCAGCACGCTTGATACCGAGGGCGGTAACCACAACTTCGTTGAGCTCCTTGGTACCTGAAGACATAGACACGCTGTACTTGTCCTTGCCAGTTACCTTGAGAGTCTGGTCGGCATAGCCGATGTAGGTAATCTCGAGCTCTGCGCCTTCGGTGGTGTTGAGCACGAAGTTACCGTCTACATCAGAGATTACGGCATTCTGAGTGCCCTTCTCCTTGATGGTGGCACCGATAATGGGCTCACCGTTCTCGTCGGTGATAGTACCGGTTACCTTTTTCTTGGGATTGTTGGCCTTGGCGGTAGCCACGGTCTTACCCTGCTTCTTTGAAACGACGATGTTCTTACCCTTAATCTCGTAAGAAACACTCTGACCACGGAGGATCTGCTCCACAGCCTGCTTGACATCCTTCGCGTTAACACTGACTACCTTGGCGGTATTCACGTCAGCTGACTCAAACACGAACGAATATCCACTCTTTTGTCTCAATTCTGTCATTGCCTTCTCTACAGTGACTCCCTTGAGCTGCATCTGCAAGCTCTGTGCGAGGGCACTGAGGTTCATGCACAACAGAAACGCGCCTACCAAGAGGCCTTTTTTTCTGATATTCATTACTGTACTAAATTAGATAATTATATTTATTAACTCTTATTCGTAGGTTATTGTTTACGTTGGTGGGGCTTGTTCCCTGGCCGCCATCAGGGTGAGCCCAGGCACAGTCTTTATGACCGTGGGGCTCGTGATAAGGTTCTTTTCTGTTTTGTTTTTGTTGGGTGTCTGAGGTTAAAGTTGTAAAAGTAAGTTATAAAGTCGGGGAGTGCCCTTAGTATATTATGTAAGTCTTTCCTTGCAGTTTGTATCTGATGCGCCCGGTAGCAGAGAGGGCGTCGAGAATCTGAGTGAGCGTCTGCTCGTCGCGGTTAAAGGTAGCATAGAAGTTGAGAGTGGCGAGCTGCCTGTCGGCAATCACGATGCGCTGGTGGTAACTGCGAGAGAGCGTAAGGGCTATCTCGCGCAGGGTGGTGTCATGAAACATCAGTACTCCCTGGGTCCACTGGCGTGACGCTTGGGCGACGGAAGACTGGATGGTCATGTTCTTGGAGCCTTTCTCAAAGACGGCACACTCGTTGGGTTGCAACTGGTATTCACGGTTGGCAGAGTCGGCATGGCTGCCTAAGGCTACGCGACCTTCGACGAGAGTGACCATAGCATTAGGGTCGTCGGGGTAGTCGCGGAAGTCAAACTTGGTACCGAGCACGCGCAGCTTGAGAGCGCTGGAGTTGACATGGAAGGGGAGTTTCTCGTTATGGGCAACTTCGAAGTAGCCTTCACCCACGAGCTTCACATTGCGTTCGCGAACACCGAAACCCTGAGAGTAGGTGATGCGTGAGCCGGCATTGAGCCAAACCTGTGTGCCATCGGGGAGAGTCATACGGGTTGTGGAACCTAAGGGGGCTTCGACGCTGATGTCGGCGAAGCGAGACTCTACCATATCCTGTCCCTTTATATAAAAGAGGTAGGAGAAGACACCCACGGTGACAAGAAGGATGGCAGCGTAGCGCATCATATACATCACGCGGCGATGGCGACGCTGACGCTGATGAGCATGCACGCACTCCATAAACTTTTTGTAGGCAAGCACTTTGCCATATTTAGCCAGCTGCTCCATATTGGGAATGGACATCCAGATAGTGTGAAGCTGTCTGAACAGGCGGGAGTTGGCTTCGTTGGCATCGCGCCACAACAGGAGTTCAGCGACCTCCTCAGTACTGAGGTTGTCACTGAAATAGCCTACCATCAAGTCGTAAAAATGTTCGTCTTGCACGTCGTTGTCGATTTGATATACATCAATAAGACGAAAAATATCTTAAATGGGGTAGTCAAAAATGCGATTTTTTTCAAAAAAAATCAATTTTCCACCATTTTCACCGATATTTTTAGCCAAAATTAGCACTTTGGGGATGAGAGAGGGGCTATTTACACAAGGAATAAGGACCAGGCAGATGATGCTGACACTTTATTACTTCATGTTTACCACTACACCTTATTATATATATAGACTTACTGCTCCATAAAAAATAAATACAAAAAGCCTCGGCGTCTTCTGAAGGCTCCGCCTTTGTGGCGATAGACGCAGCCGTCAGCCGGAAAACAATTTTCCTTCGTGCCGCCAGCGCCATCACCACCGTCATGCACAGCATGACATCAGAAGACGCCAAGGAACAAAAAGCGGCCTGCGGCCGTAAAAAAAGTCCAGCTTACGCCGGTAAAAAAACAATATCTGGGAGGAGGCCCCTCGACTGCTCCCAAAAGCCCCTCTCTAACTCTCCCCAAGGGGAGAGAAAGCCAAAGCACCCCAGATTAACGCATTAAGATAGAACTCCTTTCCCTAAGGCAAGGCTGGGATGTTGCCCGTATTAAACCTGTTCCACTTGGTGAAGGTTGGAATGCCCCCCTATTAAACTCAATCCACTTGAAGAAGGTTGAAATGGTTGACGCTGAACTCCTTCCCCTTGGGGAAGGTTGGGATGGGGCTTATCCTTGGCAACTCTGTAGGAGTTGCGATTCCCCAGCCCAGGGTTGCGGGCGAAGCACGCTACCCTGGGTATCAACCCCACCAATCATAGCTACTCTGTAAGAGTTGCGATTAGCCTTAGGCGTTACTCGCAGTTGATATTTTACCGTTTCACAAAAGAATAATTAACCAACCCACCACGGGCCAACGCGTTGGGATAGAACTCCTTCCCTTTGGGGAAGGCTGGGATGGGGCTTTCCCCCCACCGAAGCCAACGGGGAAAATGAAAGTGCGGCCCTGACTGTGGGGCCGCACATCATCAAACATTTCAAAGAGATATTATTAGCAGATTAGTCAATTCAAAAATATGTTGTCAAAATTCAAGTGGTCACCAAGGGCAACGATAACACCAACCATGGCTGCGACACAAATGTCGAGAGCCAACAGAATGACGAGATGTCTGACACGGGCAGCACACGAGTAGCAATGCGGCGGCGCGAAGAGACGGTCATAGTGGATGCAAGTTGCTTATGCTTATCACTTTGATATCCATAGGCAAAAATAATATATTTGCCACAAAGCGGGTGTAACCTTGCGTAACTTTTGTGTCGCTTTCCTAACATTTAGGTGTCGCTTTGGTGGGAAAGAGACTACTGCTTGGAAGAAAAAAGATGGCTGGTAACGTGAGATTAGAAGCGCACATAAGGACGGAGACGTTCGATGTCGTCAGCGGTGAACGCAGAGAGCAGACGCAGCTGGTCGAGGCTGGCGAGGGGACCCTTCAGCCGACGATAGTCGCAGATGGCGCGCGCCTGGAGATAGTTGATGTAAGGATGGCGCTTGAGTTGGGAGAGCGAGAGACGGTTGATGTCGAGGCGCTGGATGTCGCCGGCATCGACGGTGAAGAAAGGAAGAGCCTCCTCGGGGAAGTCGTCAATCTCGAGCAACTGACGGGCATGGGCATAGCCACCCAGACGCTGGCGGTAGGCGACGATGCGGCGGGCGTAGTAGGCACCGATGCCAGGCACACGGCGCAGGAGCGTGGTATCGGCAAGGTTGAGGGCGATGCGCTCGGAGTTGCGCAATTTGACAGGATAGCGCAGGCTGTCGGAAGAGGCTTTGGGCCGCTCGTCATGGACGGCATAGACCTCCGATGCCGGCAGATAGTCTGCCGAGATGCGTATATAAGGCTCGAGCTCGCGATACTGCTTGGCGGTGAGACCGTAGAGGCGCGCGAAGTCGGACGGACGGCGGTAGACTCCACCCTTGGCACGGTAGTGATAGATGTTGCGCACCTGATAGGGCTGCAGACCAAGGCTGAGCAGCTGGGTGCTGTCGGCGGTATTGGGGTCGAAGGGGGCGTAGACCACCTGGCGCGAGGGTGTGGCATAGGTATAAGCACGCCGAGAGTCTGTGCCCACGGCGCTACTCTTGCTGCGGATGCTGTCGGCAGCGGCGATGGGAGTGGTGTCGGCACTGGGCCACAAGAGATGATAGCCTATCACCCCGAAAGCAAGGACTGCCAACAGGAAGAGGACAACCACGCGGTCGCTTTTGCAGAGGTAATAGGGGCGGGACAACTTCATCGCTATATATATTATAATAAGGTGTAAGGTGGTTTATCTTCAGCAGCCTGGGCATCAGAAGACGCCGAGCTGATGGAGGAAGACGGCAAGGATGGCTGTGGGACAGACATAGCGCACAAAGAACAGGTAGACGCCGAAGACCCTGCACGACACGGTGCCCCAGTTGGTAAACTCGTCGCGCACCAGCTTGCGCGGCACTGCCCACCCGATAAACAGGCAGGTGAGGAAGCCACCCACGGGGAGGAATATCTGACCCGTCACAAAGTCGAACCAGTCGAAGAGAGTGCGCCCGCCGAAGCTCAGCCATGGTATATCGCTGAACGAGAGCGAACAAAAGATGCCGATAAACAGGCTGCCGGCGGTGACGAAGGTGGCAGCCGTGCGGCGCGTGATATGCAGCTCCTCGATGAGGAAGGCTGTGCTCACCTCGTGGAGCGACATGAGCGATGTGATGGCAGCCAGCGACAGGAGGGCGTAGAAGAACACCGACACGAGCATGCCCACTAAGGGCACGGCGGCAAACGCCTGGTTGAACACGTTAGGCAGGGTGACAAAGACGAGCGAGGGGCCGCTGCCGGGGTTCACTCCCACGGAGAAGGCGGCAGGGAATATCATCAGTCCAGCCAGCACCGCTATCAGCGTATCGAGCAGTGACACCTGCAGGGCCGACTTCAACAGATTGGTCTGACGCTTGAAGTAAGAGGCATAGGTGCAGATGCAGCCCATGGCGATGCTGAGCGAGTAGAACGACTGACCGAGGGCGCCGAGGAAGGCGTCGCTGTCGAGTTTGGTGAAGTCGGGCTTGAAGAGGAACTCCATGCCGCGCTCGCCACCGGGCAGGAGGCACGATGCCACGACGATGACAAGGAGCAGGATGAAGAGCGTGGGCATGAGCATCTTGGAGGTACGCTCAATACCGCTGCGCACACCGTTGACAATCACCAGACAGGTGATGACAAGGATGGCGAGCGTCCAGATGACGGGGCGCCAGGGGTCGGAGGAGAACTCGGCAAAATAGCGGTTTACGAAGTCGGCATTGCCGGTGAGCTCGCCGAAGAACGAGGCATAGACATACTGCAGGCACCAGCCAGACACCACGGCATAGTAGCCCATGATGAGAAAACCGGTGGCGACACCCAAGAGACCCACATACTTCCAGGCGCTGCCGCCGGAGAGCAGGGAGTAGGCGCGGTAGGTGTTGGACGCACCGTGACGGCCGATGATAAACTCGGAGAGCATACAGGGGATGCCCAGCATAAGCACACAGCAGATATAGACCAGAATGAAGGCTGCGCCGCCATTCTCGCCCGTCATATAGGGAAATCGCCACACATTGCCCAGTCCGACGGCACCGCCGGCGGTGGCAAGTATCATTCCCAGTTCGGTTCCGAAATTACCTCTTTTTTCCATCATTTTCCCTCAAATAACTACTATTTTTATGTCGTACGTACTAATAATCGTCGTGGTTGATACAAAAGTAATGAATTTTATTTACTTTTGTCAGCAAATCGAAGAGAAAAATGAAAAGTATATGGAAATTGTGTCGAGACTATCCCTTCTCGACACTGTGTATCATCGTGATATGGATACTGTGTATCATCCCCATTCCCGAGACGCCGCTGTCTGAGGTAAGCATGATAGACAAGTGGACGCATCTGGTGATGTATGGCGGACTGTGTGCCATGATATGGACAGAACGCGCCCGGCTGCGCCTCACCTCCGACCGCCGGGGGATGGTGGTCTACGCCCTGCTGCTGCCCATCGTGATGGGCGGGGTGATAGAGCTGGTCCAGGCCTACTGCACCGGCGGCCCGCGCAGCGGGGAGTGGCTGGACTTGGCTGCCGACAGCTTGGGCGTGCTCATCGGCCAACCTATCGGTATGCTTCTGGTAGCGTGTCACGCCAGGTGGCGTAAGGGGCGCGCAGAAGATTAGAGTTGTAGAAACGACGGTCGCCGGTAACCTCGACAGCGATGAAATCGGGCTTTTCAAAGGGTTCGTCCACCGAAGCCAACTCTATCTCTGCCATGACAAGACCGGCATTGTCGCCGAAAAACTCGTCCACTTCCCACACGTGGCGGCCATCGGCGCTGCGCACGAGATAACGGTTCTTGTCGATGACTCCACCCCGGCAGAGACGCAGGAGGTGGCTCGCCTCGTCGAGGGTTATCTCCTTCTCAAACTCATAACGGCTGAGTCCGCCGTCCTGCGAACGGCTCTTGATGGTGAGGTAGGCATGGTCGTCGCGTACGCGGACACGCACCGTGGCACCCTCGGCAGGGATATAGCCTTGCTGGATGTGGGTACAAGAAAAGGCAACACGCTTGTACGCATCGCCTTTCCTGACCAGAAACTTACGTTCTATTTCTACACCGCTCATTGCATCAATACCATAGCGTAACCTATCACGGCAAGAGTCAATACTACCATGGTTACTATCAACCACTTCATCACGTTCTTGCCTTCCTTCTCCTGCATGGCTGCCTTCTTGGCGCGGCGCATCTTACTTTTTTCGCTCATAGTTGTTATGTTTTTAGGTTAATATATCGATGTTCCTTTTAGGGGCTCAATCTTCATCGTCGGTGACAGGGAACTCCATGAGATAAGCCTTGATGAAGTCGTCGATTTTGCCGTCCATCACACCGTCGACATCGCCGGTCTGGTAGTTGGTGCGGTGGTCCTTGACGCGACGGTCATCGAAGACATAGCTGCGTATCTGGCTTCCCCACTCTATCTTTTTCTTGCCGGCTTCAATCTTGGCCTTGGCCTCGAGACGCTTCTTCATGGCGCGGTCATAGAGCTGCGACTTGAGCAGACGCAAGGCGTTCTCGCGGTTCTTGGGCTGGTCGCGCGTCTCGGTATTCTCGATGAGAATTTCTTCTTTCTCGCCGGTGTCGGGGTCTTCATACTGATAGCGGAGGCGCACTCCCGACTCTACCTTGTTCACGTTCTGACCTCCGGCACCACTGGAGCGGAAGGTATCCCAAGAGAGGCGGGCGGGCTCGACCACCACCTCGATGGTATCGTCGACGAGGGGCGAGACGAAGACGCTGGCAAAACTGGTCATACGCTTGCCCTGGGCATTGAAAGGCGATACGCGCACGAGGCGATGCACGCCGTTCTCGCTCTTCAGGTAGCCATAGGCATACTCACCGCCTTCTATCTCCATAGTGACGCTCTTGATACCGGCTTCATCGCCTTCCTGCAGGTCTGCCACACGCACTTTGTAGCCGTGTGACTCTGCCCAACGCATATACATACGCATAAGCATCGACGCCCAGTCCTGGCTCTCGGTACCGCCAGCGCCCGAATTGATTTTCATGACGCAGTCCATCGGGTCTTCCTTCTGTCTCAGCATGTTCTTGAGTTCAAGTTCCTCGATGGCTTTGATGGCTTTGGCGTAGTCGGCGTCGACTTCGTCCTCGGTCACCATATCGTCGTGATAGAAATCGAAGGCCAGCTGCAACTCGTCGGCATATTCGCGTGCCGCCTTGTAGTCCTTGAGCCAACGCTCAATGCCCTTGACCTTCTTCATCTGTTCCTGTGCGCGCTTGGGGTCTTCCCAGAAGTCAGGCGCCTGTGTGCGGAGCTGTTCTTCTTCAAACTCCACCTTCTTTTGGTCGATGTTCAGGTAGCGCGCCAACGCATTGGTGCGCTCCAGAACGTCTTTCAACTGATCGCTTGTTATCATTTATTCTTCGTACATCTTGTCTATCGTCTCCTTGTAGTTCTTGTAGACGACAGCTCGTTTCAATTTGAGGGTGCTGGTCAGCTCTCCATTCTCCATGGTGAAGCCATGGGGCAGGAGGGTAAACCGCTTGATTTTCTCATAGTGGGCCAGCGTCTGCTGGAGGGTGTCGATGCGCTCGGTCATCATGTCGTGGATGCGCTTGTCGGCACAGAGCTCTTCGCGCGAGCCAAACTCGATGTGGTTGTCACGGGCGTAGGCTTCGAGCAGACGGAAGTCGGGCACGATGAGGGCGGCGACAAACTTGCGCTGGTCGGCGATGATGGCAACCTGGTCTACATACTTGTCGACGAGCAGCATGGACTCTATCATCTGGGGCGCGATATACTTGCCGTTGGATGTCTTGAAGAGGTCCTTGATACGCTCCTTGAGGAAGAGCTCGCCCTGGTCGTTGATGTAGCCGGCGTCACCCGTGCGGAAGAAACCGTCGGCAGTGAAGGCTTCGGCGTTGACCTGGTCGCGCTTGTAATAACCCGGCGTGATGGTCGGGCCCTTGAGCAGCACCTCGTCGTTGTCGCCAATCTTGACCTCGATGCCAGAGAGCGGACGACCCACCGAACCGATGGTGAACGGTTTGCCCTTGTGGTCGCAAGAGACAGTGGCAAGGCTTTCGGTGAGACCGTAGCCCACGACCATGTTGATACCGATGGAATGGACAAATTCTTCGACTTGGGGCGACACAGCGGCGCCGGCGGTGGGGAAGATATTGGGGTGGTCGAGACCCAACTGCTTGCGCACGAGGGCAAGCACGGTGCGGTCATAAATCTTGTATTCGGCAGCGAGGGCAAGCGACGGCCGACGGCCGCGGGCCAGACAGTCTACATTGTACTTGTGACCCACATGGAGGGCACGGTGGAAAAGACGCTGCTGCAGGGCGCCAGCATTGTCCATACGGTCTTTGACAGCGATGTAGACCTTCTCCCAGAAGCGCGGAACCGAAGACATACACGTGGGGTGGGTCTCGCGCATAGCCTGCTGTATCTGCTGGGGATAGGTGTTGATAATCAACTGGGCGCCAACCGACAGGCAGAGGTAAGCCCAACCTCTCTCGAAGATGTGGGTGAAGGGCAGGAAGTCGATGACGCGGTCGTTTTCAGAGACATCAACAAACTCATAGTTGGCGTGAAGAGCCGCATGATACTGCCCGTAGGTGAGCATCACGCCCTTGCTCTCGCCGGTGGTACCACTGGTGTAGAGGATGTTGCAGAGGTCGGTGTAGTTGGCTTCCTTCCAGCGCGTCTCAAGTTCAGACTGGCGGGGCAGCCCCTTGCCCAACTTGATGAAGTCGCTGAAGTAAAGGGCATTGGAGTCGTGGGTATCGATATTGACGCTGTCATCATAGACGATGATGCGCTCGAGCGTGGGGCAGAGGTGGAAGATGCGCAACGCCTTGTCATACTGCTCCTGTTCGCCTACGAAGAGGAAGCGCACCTTGGCATCGTTGAGCACATAGAGTATCTGCTGCTCGCTATTGGTGGCGTAGAAAGGCACGGTAACGGCGCGCACGCCATAGGCACCGAAGTCGGTGTAGAGGTACTGCACACAGTTCTGTGAGAAAACGCCTATATTTTCCTGAGGTTTCACGCCGAGATTAAGCAGCGCGTTACTTACCTCCTTTACACGAAGAGAGAAATGCTGCCAAGATACTGAGCGCCATTTCTTTTCTCCAAATCTCTGAAAAGTAAGTGCCGTTCGCTCTCCGTACTTCTTGGCAAGGTCGTGAATGATCACCGAAAGATGACTATTGATTTGCATAAGCAATAATATTTAGTTTATGCAAAGGTAGTGCAAACCGAGCGAAATACAAAATAAATCTATTTATTTTTATTTCCGAGGTGACGCCTATCTTCACGGCTTCGCCGTAAAGGTAGTGCAAACCGAAGAGATTACAAAATAAATTCATTTATTTTTAATCTTGAGGTGCAGCCTACCTTCACGCCTTAGGCGTAAAGGAGTGCAAACCGAAGACAATACAAAGAAAAAACGTAGGTTTTTTCGATTTCTACGGAAGAGCCGTCGTTATGTTTAAGTTGATGCAGATGCCAAACAAAAACAATTCAAGTCACGAAATGACGATTGCAAACCGCGATTTTATCATTTCAGACTTTGAGCCCATTATTTCAAGCCACGAATTATAGATGAATAGGCACTCGGACAAGTTGGCGCCACGCCCCACCCCATTTCCGAAGCCCTCGCACACACTCCCCGGCACCACTATGAAGGCAGCGCGACACACCACCCATCGCAGATATATGTGCCGAAAAGCAAAAAAACATGAGTTACAGCACCAATATCAATGATTTTTTGCTTAACTTTGCCCAGGATGGACGGTGTCTCGGCATTTGAAGCAAGTTTCATGATGCAGAGTTGCACCATCTACACCCACGAAACACGCCAAGATTATGAAAGCAGACGAATTGATAATTGACAAAATCAAGGATATCGCCCGCAGCACTGTCCCCGACGGCAGCGAAGCGATACTGTATGGCTCGCGGGCTCGTGGCGATGCCCGCAGCGACTCCGACTGGGACATCCTTATCCTGTTGAACAAGGACACGCTCACCCAGAACGACTACGACAACGTGAGTTATCCCTTCGTCATGCTGGGCTGCAACCTCGGCGCCGAAATCAACCCCATCCTCTACACCAAGAAGGAATGGGAAACCTACCAGTTCACCCCTTTCTACGAGAACGTGAATAGAGACGGAATTATCCTTGCATAATTCGGTCGTTTCTACCAACAAACGCACAATTACGATGACCACAAAAGAATATACTGATGACGCGGTGGCGCTGCTCATGCGCCTGATAGCCACTCCGTCTGTGAGCCGCGCCGAGGGCGGGGCGGCAGATGTCATGGAGGCGGAACTGCGGAGATGCGGAATTGAATATACGCGCGAGGGCAACAACCTCTGGACCACTGACCCGCAGTATGACGAGCGGCGCACCACCCTGCTGCTCAACGCCCATATCGACACCGTCAAGCCCGTGGAGAGTTGGACGCGCAACCCCTACTCCCCCACGCTCGAGGGTGACACGCTCTACGGTCTGGGCAGCAACGACTGCGGCGGAGGACTCACTGCGCTGCTGCAAGTGTATCGCGCGCTCAAAGACAGACCACGTCCATACAATCTGATATACCTCGCCTCGGCAGAGGAGGAGGTCTCGGGCGTCGACGGCATACGCCGCGTACTGCCTCTGATGCCCAGGATAGATGTAGCGATAGTGGGCGAGCCCACCGCCATGCAGCCCGCCATAGCCGAGAAGGGACTGATGGTGCTCGACATCACCGCCCACGGCCGCAGCGGACACGCCGCGCGCAACGAGGGCGTGAACGCCATCTACAAGGCGATGGACGATCTGCTGTGGATGCGCGACTACAGGTTTGAGCGTGACAGCAGTCTCTTAGGACCCACCACGATGAAGGTGACGGTGATAAACGCGGGCACCCAGCACAACGTGATACCCGACGAGTGCCGTATGGTGGTCGACATACGTACCAACGAGCATTATACCAACCGCGAGGTGTATGACATCGTGAGCCGCCACGTCAAGAGCGATGTCAAGGCGCGCTCCTTCCACCTCTGCTCGTCGCATATCGATGCCCAGCATCCATTGGTAAGACGGTGTCTGTCATTGGGAATGACGCCCTTTGGCTCGCCCACGCTGAGCGACCAGGCGCTCATGACATGGCCCTCGTTCAAGTTGGGCCCCGGCGACTCCGCCCGCTCCCACTCTGCCGATGAATACATACGCATAAGCGAAATCTCCCACGCCATCGACACCTATCTCTCGCTGCTCGAGGGTTGGGAAGGTTAAGCCACGAAGTCCCGCCACGACCGTGACGACAGCCACAAACGCAAAGAGCGCGCCCATGTGAACCTCTCACACGGGCGCGCTCTTTGCGATAGATATATAGATGGCGGCGCTAACGGCCGAGCCATGTTTCAGGGTTGAGCTTGGTCGTTCCGCGACGCAGCTGGAACTGGAGGATATGGTCGGGGCCCACATTGCCGAGCGCCTGACGCGTAGAGACTTTCTGTCCCTTGCTCACACTCACCGAACTCAGGTTGCAATAGACGGAGATGTAGGCTCCGTGGCGCACCATGACAAACATGCTGCCCTCCCAACCGAAGACGGCACTCACCTCGCCATCGTAGACGCTGCGGGCTACGGCTCCGGGACGGCCCAGGATGTTGATGCCCTTGTTGTCGAGCGTCACGCCCTTGAGGCCTTCGACGGCGTACTGGCCGAAGTGGCTCACCACCTTGTAGCTGCCGGTGATAGGCATAGGCAGGCGACCCTTGTTGGCCTCAAAGCCACCACTCATCATGCGGTCTACCGACGACATCGACTCGGCATTGCTCACCTCGCGCTTGGCGGCAGCTATCTCCTTGCGGCTGCGGGCTTCGTCGGCACGCGCCTTGCGTTCGGCAGCCTCGCGATTGGCTGTGGCTTCGCGCATAGCTTGTCGGGCGCGCTCTTCAGCTTCACCCTTTCCGCGTCGGGCTTCTGCCTCGGCACACAACTGCTGTTCGCGCTTACGTGCCTCTTCGATGCGGCGCTGGTTTTCACGTGCTTCAGCCTCGGCGGCAGCCTTTCGGCGAGCCAGTTCTTCGGCTTTGCGCTTGGCGGCAGCGGCAGCCTTGCGCTTGGCCTCTGCCTCGGCGCGGGCTTTCGCCTTGGCCACCTCGATAGCCACGAGACGGTCAATCTGCGCATTGAGCACCTGGTTTTTCTTCTTCTGCTCGTCTATGATAGACTGTATGGTCTTCTGCTGGCGCTGCAGTCCTTTCACGATATTCTGCTGCTCGCTCTGCTTGCCCTCGAGCTCGGTGCGGGCTTGCACATCGCGACTGAGGAGCTGGTGCTTGTGTCCGCGGGCGTCCTCCAGCTGCTTATGCTTTTCGTTGACCTGCTGCTGCTTGACCTTGAGCATATCACCCTGCACCTTCTGGTACGCAGCGTATTCCTTGACAAAGCGCATACGACGATACATCTGCGCGAAACTCTGTGCCGAGAAGACAAACATCATCTTGTCCTGCACGCTGCGATGCCTTGCCATGTAGCGTATCGACTTGATATATCGCTGGCGACGGTCATCGAGCTGGCTCTGGAGGGTGGCGAGCTGCGACTTGAGGATGCCGATGTTGTCGTCGAGGGCTGTGATGTCCTTCTGGATGCCGTCTATAGACTTCTGCTTCTCCCCTATCTCGCTGTTGATGATCATGAGGTCCTTGAGGCGCTTGGACACGTTGGCCTTGTTGGCTCTGAGCGCCTGCTCCTGCTGCCTGATGCGGCGCTGCACGGCGGCGCGCTCATTGCGCAAGCCCTTGATGGTGGTGGGCTTGGCGTTCTTGGATGCAGAGGCTTTGGCCTTGGTCTTGCGCCTGAGACTTGTCGCCTGGGACTTGCGCTTGGTTGTGGTCTTGGCGGTGGTGCGCTGCTTGCTCTGCCTCGTGGCCGTCGTCTTCTTCTGCGCGGTCAGAGGGAGGGTCAGTACCATTGCCATCAATACTATCAGAATACGTCTCATCGCATATTGAGTAATTTGTCAAACACATCATGGGCCTCCACCTTCTTATACTTGGCAGACGGCGTGGTGAGCGCCTGCCAGTCTGAGTCGGTGCGCACGCTGTTCATGCGCAGACTGACGGTGGCCTGCTGGGTCTTGCCGCCAGCATTGGTGGTGAAGGTAAACGACTGGGAGGCTGGGAACAACTTGGCGCCTACTGCCTTGAAGTCGCCGTATTTCCAGGCGAGGCTCGAGGTGCCGTGGGCAGAGCCGAGATAGGTCACCAGCGCCGAGAGGATATGATGGTCGGCGCGGCGGGCGTTCCACTTGAAGTTGAGCTTGCCCGACTTGAGCGTCACGGGAACCTCGTCGCCCAAGGCGTCAATCTCGGCAGTGAACTTGTCAAGGTCTCCCTCGCCAACCTTCTGCGTTCCGGGCAGCAGGAGTTCGTTCCAGAAGAGCGACTGCAGACTGTAGAAGTCGAGGCCGTTGTCCTTGAGGAAGCCCAACTGGCTGTACTCGGCCTTGATATACTCTTTGTGCAGACGGTCGATGACGAGCACATAGTCGGGGGTAAACTCCACGCGGCCCACCTCGGTCTGGATGAGCGGTATCATCACCTGCAGACGGATTACCTCATCCTTGCGCATGCGCAACTGGCCCGGCAGCGTCTGGTTGATGCTTCCCGCCTTGATGCTGAAGCTCATGTCGCCCACAATGTTCTTCTGGTAGAGCCGCTGGTCGCTCACCTGCTGCACGAAATGCAACGAGGCGCTCACGGCGTCGCTCTTCTTCATGGCAGCCTGAGTCTGCGCCGAGCCGCCGGTCATCACTGTCTTCTTGGCACCACACGATGCCAGCACGAGAGCCACGGCAAAGAGCGTGGCGTTATGGATTGTTCTTCTTGTTTCCATCTTGTTTCTTTTTGTCATTATCCTGATTCTTCCGGTCACCGTTCTGCTTCTGCTTGACGCCATCTTGCTTCTTCCGGTCACCATCTTCAATTATCTTTCTGTACTTTATCTTCTTGGGGAGCAGCTCACTGCCACCGCCAGCCTTAACCGCACGCTGCCAGTAGCCCACTGCCTCATCGGTGAGACCATTGCGGAAGTAGATATCACCAGCGTGTTCGAGCACCACACCACTCTGGACCGAGTCGCTGTCGTTGGCAAGCGCCTGGTCGATATAGATGCGCGCCTCGGCATAACGGTCCTGACGGTAGAGTATCCAGGCGTAGGTATCGAGGAAAGTGGGGTTCTTGGGTTCGGCCTTGATGGTCTTCTGGCTCATCTGCGCAGCCTTGTTGAGAGCCGTGTCCTTCTCGCTGAGATAGTAGGCATAGTTGTTGAGACACTCTATGTTGTCGTCCTTCCACTTCAGACAGTTGTCGAAGGCCTCAAAGGCTTCCTGCTCCTTGTTCTGGTCGTGCAGGATATTGCCCATCATCGAGTAGAAGTCACTGACGATGTCCTTGTTGCTCTTGTCGTCGGCAAGCGCCACACCCCGGCGCAGCGCGCTGAGTGCTTCGTCGTTGCGCTCATTCTGGTAACAAGAGAGGCCGAGGAAGTAGTAGAACGCGAGTTCATCGGGGTTGTACTCGGTGCCCTCTTTGCTGAGCTTTATGACCTGCTCCCAGTTCTGTTCTTTCCAATACGACTGTATGAGTTCGAACCTTACGGAGCCGTTGTCGGGCTCGAGGCTGAGCAGGCGGGTACGCGCCTTACGCACCTCGGCTTCGGGAAATTTCTTGAGGTTGAGGTATGCCAGCCGGAGTTCGGCCAGGGTAGCGTCGTAGACACCCAGCTTCTCCTGCTGGTCAAAGAGAGCTATCACGCGGGTACTGTCGTCGCCACGCGCTTCATTGTCCTGGATGAAGGCTTTCATCATGGTGAGACGGGTCTTGTCTTCGGTCTTGGGGTTGTCCAGGATGCTCTTCAGGCAGTTGTCGGCAAGGTCGTGCTGACCCACCGACTTGTAATAGTCATACATCGAGCTGAGCACATTGGCGTTGCCGGGCTCCTTGGCGAGGGCTTCGGTGAATATCTTGAGCGCCTCGCTCTCTCCGCCGTTCTGCATGAGCCAGTTGCCCATCATCACCTGATAGTTGATGTCATAGGGATGCTCAGCCACGAGCTGCTTGAGCGACGCCAGAGCTTTCTTGCGCTCGCCTTTGAGTCCGTAGATGCTCACCTTGCTCAGCGTGATGTCTTCGCCGCTGCCCTCTATCTGCTCCAGGCGGTCCAGGCAGTCTATCATGCGGTCATAGGCTTTCTGCTTGTCATAGATACCGAGCAGAATCTGCAGCAGGTCGGTGCGGCCGCGGTTCTTGCGCGCCAGACTCTCATACACCGCCGCAGCCTTGTCCAGCTCGTTGTTGCGGTAGTAACTCAGGGCGAGTGTCTCGAGATAAGTCTGGTTGTCGGGGCGCAGACTGACGGTCTTCTCGAGATAAGCCTGAACCAGCGAGTCATTGCCGTCGTCGGCATAGTATTTGGCGAGGAAGAAGTAGGGCTCTGCGGCGTAGGGGTTGAGGTCACGGCACTCTTCGAGCAGACAGCGTGCGATGGAATCGTTGCCCTTGAGGCGCTCGCAGACCGACTCGAGGAAGAGACTGTCCATGCGGCGCTGGTCCTGGGCAGAGAGGATGGGAGCAGCCGCCACGGCCACCTTCTTGCGCTTGGCCTGGGTGGGCAGCGACAGCAGCGCCACCAGCAGCACCGCAGCTATCAGGATATAGCGATAGTTGATTTTCATCATCGTCAGCAGGTTATTTCACCCCCGTATGACCATAACCGCCGGCACCGCGCTCGGTATCGTCGAGCTCGTCGACGAGCTGGAACTCTATCTGCTCATGGCGCGCCACCACCATCTGGGCGATGCGCTCGCCGTCGTTGATGACAAAGTCGGTATCAGAGAAGTTGATGAGCAGCACCATCAGTTCGCCACGATAGTCGGCATCGATGGTACCGGGGGTATTGAGCACGGTGATGCCGTGCTTCAGTGCCAGTCCGCTGCGAGGGCGTATCTGGGCTTCGAAGCCTTGCGGCAGGGCTATATGGAGCCCGGTGGGAACCAGGCGGCGCTCCATGGGATGAAGTACTATCGACTCGTCGATGTTGGCGCGCAGATCCATGCCAGCGCTCTGGCTGGTGGCATACGCGGGCAGGGGCTGGTGCCCCTTGTTGATTACTTTGACGTTAAGCATAGTCATGCTGATTTGATTTTTCATGCAAAAATAACTAATTCTGACCACATTATTCACTTTTTTATGATAAAAGAATATAATTAGGGTTTTTTCCACTACTTTTGTGGCTATGAATTGGCAACAACTTATCTCCAACAAGCGTCTCGGACAGGAGACGCGGCACGAGCGGCATGACGACCGCTCGGAGTTCAAGCGCGACAGCGACCGCCTCATTTACTCGGCGCCCTTCAGGCGTCTGCAGAACAAGACGCAGGTGTTCCCCCTGCCCGGCAGCATCTTCGTCCACAACCGTCTGACCCACTCGCTCGAAGTCTCGTCGCTCGGCAAGTCGCTCGGCGACGACGTGGCACGCATCCTCACCGAGCGCCATCCCGAACTGAGGGGCACGCTCTTCGAGGAGATTGGCACCATCGTCCAGACTGCCGGACTGGCGCACGACCTGGGCAACCCGCCCTTCGGCCACAGTGGCGAGAAAGCCATACAAGCCTTCTTCACCGAGGGCGAAGGCCAGGAGCTGCGCACCCGGGTGAGCGACCGCTTCTGGGACGACATCACCCACTTTGAGGGCAACGCCAATGCCTTCCGCATCCTTACCCACCGCTTCCACGGCAGGCGCGAGGGCGGGTTTGTCATGACCTACTCCACCCTGGCGAGCATCGTCAAATATCCCTTTGCCTCGTCTGAAGCCGGAGGGCATGGCAAGTTCGGTTTTTTCGCCCCCGAGGAAGACTCCTACCGCAAGATTGCCGACGAGCTGGGTATCGCGCGCCTCTCTGCCGACGGCGAGCCGCTGCGCTATGCCCGCCACCCGCTGGTATACCTCATGGAGGCTGCCGACGACATCTGCTACGAGATTATGGACATCGAAGACGCCCACAAGCTCAAGCTGCTCACCTATCAGGAGACCGAAGACCTGCTCTTGGGCTTCTTCGACAGCGACACCCGCGCCAGCATCCTGCAGCGGGTGGAGGAAGACGGGGTGACCGATGTCAACGAGAAGGTGGTGTATATGAGGGCGTGTGTCGTGGGACTGCTCGAAAACGAGTGCGTGCATGCCTTTGTAGACCACGAGAGCCAGATACTGGCGGGCACATTTGAGGGCAGCCTCATCAAAGCCATCTCCGAGCGGCCCCGCAACGCCTACAAGCGATGCACGCAGGTATCTAAAGAGAGAATATATCAAAGCAAGATAGTGCTCGACGTGGAGTTGTCGGGTTACAAGATTATGGAGACGCTGATGCGCGACCTCGTGAGCGCTGCCGTGAGTCCCGAGAAGTTTCATTCCAAGCAACTTATCAAGCGCTTCAGCAGCCAGTACGACATTCAGAGCGATAACCTGGAGACACGGCTCATGGCTGTCATCGACTATATCAGCGGCATGACCGACATCTATGCCTTGGACATCTACCAGAAGATTAACGGCATCTCGCTGCCCATCATCTGACACGCCACACAGCACAGCAAGGGGGAACCGGCAATGACCGGTTCCCCCTTGCTGTTTATCTATAGCGGCGCCGCGACCATCGACAGCACCGCCGCAGCCCCCTTGGCGAGTCTGGAGCATATCCTGGCGGGTTCGTAACTTATGATACGTGGGCTCGTGCCTTCCGTCACGCGGCCACGTACCATAAGGCACGAACCCTCGTATCAATAGGCACGAGCCGCCAATCATGGTCAGCAAGCGGGTGAAGACACTGGCTGTCAGCCCAATCATCATCGCTGCAGCAGCCGCGACAGCGACATCCGTACGAGATGCGAATGCGCCCTCGATGTCTTACAGCTGCCCCACCTTGCCTATAAAGAGGATGGTTCCCGTGGTATTCTCACGGATGGCATAGACAAAGGGGTGGTCGAACTTGATGGGCCCGGTGGGCTTATCCGACGTGTACAAACCTTCAGCGTAGCTTACTGCCGCAGCCTTGGTACCGTTTTCATCGACATCTATCATCGCGCTCTGCCCCATGTTGACATAGCACACTCCATTGCTTTGCACATCAAACAGCTTGTTGATGCCCAGTTGTTGGCAGACCTTCACGATATCCTGGAACTCATTCTGCACCTTGAACTTGGGCAGATGTATGCCTATCGTGGCGCTTACCAACTTGTTGTGCAAGCCCCACCAGTCGGTCTTGTCGGTTATCTGCTGTCCAATGTCCTTGGGCATCACTATCATCATGCTGTAATAGCCGCGGCCATAGGTGAGCTCAGCCACCGAGACCTCGTCGTCTACATATACCTTGGCATCTACCGACGCCTGCATCATATCCACCTTTGATGTGGTGCCGTTCTCGTTGTGGAAGACGCCCTGATAAGTGTTTCTGCCATTAAAAGGCTGCGACCATTTGCCATTGAAATAGGTGGCATTGGCCAGGACAATGGCTGTCGATGAGCTTGGCTTCAGGCTGAGGCTATTGATTAGGCCGTGGGTCTTCTCGCTTGCCCACTTGTCGATAAGCCGCTTGGCCTCGTCGGCCTTGTTGCCAAAGTCGTGGACTACGAAATCTGCATTGTAGTTGTCCTCGATGTTTGCCACGACTTCGGGCAAGATGTCCAGGCCATCGTCGGCCCATATACTGCTGGCGAGCGCCAACTTGACATACTTGTCGTCCTGCTGCAGGCGCGTCAGCAGTTCCTTGCTGTGCTGGTTGGTCTCAGCCAGGGTGTAGTCGTCGAGTCCGAGGGCGTCGAACACCTCTGCCTGGGCCTCGACGCTTGCCGTGTTGGCCATCATGCTCAGCAGATACTGCATGCTGATGGGCGACACCACCACGTTGCCTTTGGCTGCAGACGGTTGGGCGGCGAGCACAGCCAGCAAGTCGTTGGCAAACCCATTGCTGCACGCCGCGAAATCGGTCTGCGTAACCTGATTAAGTTCTACTCGGATAGGCTCTATTTCGCCTCTCTCTTCATCATCACTACAAGCCACAAACGTGGTTGTTGCCATTGCTACCAGCAACATAAGCGCTAATCTTGTCGGTTTCATAATGGTCATGATTAAAGTTATCGGTATTATTACGGTGATGTATCGGTCGGTCATCTGCTGCCGTACCATCTGCGGGGCGCTTGTGGCGGGAGCCGTGGCCAACAGTCTATGGCACACTGCGTCTGGCAGGCAGGCCCACACGCTATTTTTGGCAAAGATAAGGACTATTGCAGAATGGGTCACAATTATTTTGGTTAAAAATGTTTAGCCACGTAATAATTATGATTTTCAAGGGATTGGCGGTGAATATGAGGATGAAGTCGGCAACCTTTGGCTGCGCAGCGGTGGACAGTGTCGAGGAGAGTCTGGCGGCGGGCGTGAAGATGGTGGGGGGGGCGTCGCAGCCATCCCCATACGCACCAAAACGACAATTGCCGTAATGGACTTGGCGTCCATTACGGCAATCATTATGGGGTTGCTCTCTGCCTCGCCCACGGGTAGCGGCATCTGCATGGCGACGGGTGGCAGCAGGATGCGGGGCGGCGCCTACTTGCAGCCGTCCTTGTATATCACCTTGTTGGCTCCGCTGGTGAGCTGCAGCGCCTCGGGGTGCTCGGCGATAAAACTGTCGATGTGGCGTATGCGCTTCTCCTCGAGTATCTCGTCGATGGCAATCAGGATGCCCGTCTCCTCGACATCGCCGAAGCCATAGTTGATGGCGGTTCCGAAGAGTTTCATCGTGGGACTGAGGTTCATATAGGCATTGACGAGCGGCGGGATGTTGTACCCCAGGTTGCGTATCTCACGGTTGAGCACGCGGTAGTCTTCCTTGAAGTCGTCATGGCAGAATATCTTGGCCAGTTCGTCATCGGGAGTCTCAATAACCAGCGGTTTCATCGGTACAATGAGGTGCTCCTTGTCATCAAAATGCTTGCGCAAGAAGTAGAGAATCATATCTCTGCCGCGACGGATATAGCTGGGATACATCGTAACCTTACCGAAAAAATACTTGAGGTTGGGATAGAGCACGGTGAGGGCGCCAAGGCCGTCCCAGAGGTTGTCGAGGGCGAAGATGCTCTTGGTGTTTTTGCGCACATTCTGGTAGCCGAGCGACACAAACGAACGCCCCAGCTCTACGGTGTAGGGTGCGTACTGGGTCATAAACTTCTCGGAGAAGTGGAACATGTGACTCGTGGCAAGCACAGGCTGTCCCTTGTCGTCTATCTTCCAATCGGTACCTATCAGATAGCGATAGCCACCGATGATTTCTTCCTCTTCAGGATTCCATACTATCAACTGCCTGCAGCCATTCTCCATGGTATCAAACTCGTCGATATCTGCCGACTTGCCCGTCCCACCACCGGCAGTTCGGAAAGCCTCTTCGCGCAGACGCCCTATCTCGAGCATCACGTTGGGCGCTTCCTGTGCCGTAACGACATAAATCTCGTTATGGCTCTTGTTGGTCATACGCATACGGCGTTCGGGCGTAAGCTCTCTCTTGAGCAGTTCCCTACTGACGGGTTGGATAATTTCCTGTTCCATAATTACTTCTTTATCTATAGCTCGTAAACCTTTTCTTCTACAAAATTCGCCCATTCCATCGGAGTTTTGCTCTTGTCGAACGTCTGCCATGGTATGGGTTTGCCGATGACCACCCTGAACTTCTTACCCACGTTGCGATACATCTCGTCGACGAGGAAAAGCATGGCAAGATTGAAGGGCAGATACTTGTCGCTGAACTTGGCGATGCGGTAGAACCGCTCGGAATTGCGGCCGCCGAAGAAGATGGGCACCACGTCGCGGTGGCACTCCACGCTCTTGGTGATAAATGTCTTCTTCCACGGCAAATCGTGGATGGAGCCATCGGCGCGCTTGCGGCTGTTGAGTCCGGCGGGGAACATGAGCATGTGCTTGTCGCTCTTGAAGCCTGCCTCGACCATAGCGGGGAAGTTACGGCTCTGTCGGCCGGTCTTGTTGATACCTATACACAGTGGCTTGAGTCCTGGCAGATTGAGCAAGAGGTCGTTGACGAGATAGCGGAAGTTGCCATCGTAGTGACGACCGATGATGGCGCCCAACGCCACGCCGTCCTGACCACCGAGGGGATGGTTGGACACAAAGGTATAGAGCCGGCCGTCGTTCTTGTCGGGCAGGTTCTCCATTCCCTCTATCTCGAGGGTCATATCGAGGTACTTGACACAAGCCTCGAGCCACTCCACTCCCTCGAGATGACTGTGGTCATCAAGGAACTGGTTGACCTGATCTTCGTGTACCAGCCGCTTGAGCCATGCCACGAGAAAGCGGGGCACCAGACGGGCTCTCTTTCCCATCTTGCCTGCCAGAATCTTGTCTATATCTATGGTCTTTACCACCATGAGGTTTTATTTCATAACTTCTAAGGTAGTGCAAAAATAATACTTCTTTTCCAATTACGCTAAAAAAAGACATAAAATGTGTGATAAATCTAAAAATGATTGACAAATAGTCGCGAAAGGGCAGGAAAATACGGACAAAGTGGCCCAAAAACCGGCGCCCGACAACCCCGCCCGCGCCATCGGTAAGGACGGCGCCTGCAAACCGCAATGTCAAGTTTTTGAAGAAAAATGAAAAAAAAGTGGAGAAAAGTGGTGCAGTGTGGGGAAATAGTTGTATCTTTGACCACGTAATTCGAATTTATATATAAAAGAGGTACGCATGCGATTTGTAGGAAACATAGAAGCCAAGACCGACGCCAAGGGACGCGTGTTCCTGCCCTCGGCTTTCAGGAAGCTGCTGCAGACAGCAGCCGAAGAGGGTCTGGTGCTGCGCAAAGACATCTTCCAGCCCTGTCTGGTGCTCTATCCCCAGTCGGTCTGGGACGAGCAGCTCAACCTGCTGCGCTCGCGCCTCAACCGATGGAACGCCCAGCACCAGCAGCTCTTCCGCCAGTTTGTCTCTGATGTAGAGCAGCTCACGCTCGACGGCAACGGCCGTTTCCTGATACCACGCCGGTATATGAAGATGGCCAATATAGAGAGCGCAGTGAGGTTTATAGGCATGGACGACACCATCGAAATATGGAACGCCGACACTGCCAACGGCGCCTTCATGGACGCCGACGCCTTTGCGCAACAGTTGGAGGACCTCATGACCACTCCCGGCGATACCGACACTAACGGCTAACACCCAGCGACAATGACAACAATCGACACATACCACGTACCCGTATTGCTCGACGAAAGCATAAACGGTCTCAACCTGCACCCCGACGGCGTGTACATCGACGTGACCTTCGGCGGTGGCGGCCATTCGCGCGAGATACTGCGCCGGCTGCCCCAGGGCTCGCGCCTCTTCAGCTTCGACCAGGACGCCGATGCCGAACGCAACATCGTAGACGACGACCGCTTCACCTTCGTACGCAGCAACTTCAGATACCTGAAGAACTGGATGCGCTACTACGAGATAGACCACATCGACGGTCTGCTGGCCGACCTCGGCGTGTCGTCGCACCACTTCGACGACGAGAGCCGCGGCTTCTCCTTCCGCTTCGACGCCCCTTTGGACATGCGCATGAACAAGCGCGCCGACAAGACCGCCGCCGACATCGTGGCAGAGTATGACGAAGAGGCGCTGGCTGACATCTTCTACCTCTACGGCGAACTCAAGAACTCGCGCCGCATTGCCTCGGCGCTGGTCAAGGCACGCCAGCAGCACGCAATAGCCACCACGCAGGACTTCCTGCATGTGGTGGAGCCTTTCTTCAAACGCGAGCGCGAGAAGAAGGACATGGCGCGACTCTTCCAGGCTCTGCGCATCGAGGTGAACCATGAGATGGAAGCCCTCAAGGAAATGCTCGCCGCTGCCACCCAACTGCTGGCTCCCGGCGGCAGACTCTCGGTCATCACCTACCACTCGCTGGAAGACCGCATCGTAAAGAACGTGATGAAGACGGGCAATGCCGAGGGCAAGATGATACAGGACTTCTACGGACGCATCGAGACACCCTACAGACTGGTAAACAACAAGGTCATCGTGCCCACCGACGAAGAACAGCAACGCAACCCACGCAGCCGAAGCGCCAAACTAAGAATAGCAGAAAAGAAATGACAGACGAAGACAAAGACATAAATCAGCCCACGGCAGACAAGCCCGCCAGCACAGAGGAACTGGCCGAGCGCCAGCCTACGCTGACCGAAGCCATCAAGAAACAGGTGGCCGACGAAGACACCCCGCTATCGGGTGCACTCACCTTCAGCAAGATTGTGGGTGGCGACATCCTCAACACCTCGACCATACGCCGCCAGATATGGCTGCTGCTGCTCATCGTGCTGTTTATCGTCATCTATATCTCCAACAGATACAGCTGTCAGCGCAATCTGATAGAAATCGACAAGTTGCAGACCGAACTGAAGGATGCCCGCTACAAGGCGCAGACTACCAACAACAGATTTATCGAGATGAGCCGCGAAAGCCGCGTGCTCGAACAGCTCAAGGCATGTAAAGACAGCACGCTGCACATGTCCAACCAGCCACCCTACTTAATCAATGTTCCAGAGAAATGAGCAAGTTTGACAACAAAAAGGTAATGCCGAGATACTACTTCCTGGCCACCATGATGACCCTGCTGGCGGTGATTGTCGTCGCCAAGGCCGGCTACATCATGAGCGCCAAGCGCGCATACTGGATGGAAGTGGCAAGCCGCGTGAAGAAAGACAGCGTGGCGGTAAAGGCCATCCGCGGCAACATACTGAGCTGCAATGGCGAGATTATGGCAAGTTCGCTGCCCGAATACCGACTGTTCATCGACTTCAAGGCCATCCACGAAGCCGGCAACGACTCGCTCTGGGATACTAAGGTCGACTCCATCAGCGAGGGGCTGAGCCGTATGTTCCCCAACCGCAGCAAAGCCGAATACCGCCGCTATCTGCAGAAGGGCAAGGAAAAGCAGAGCCGCCGCTGGTCTATCTATGACGGGCGCGTGGACTACAATACCTACTGCGAGGCCAAGCAGCTGCCTATGTTCCGCCTGCGCGGCTACACCGGCGGCTTCTACTGCGAGAATTTTGACTCGCGCCAGCACCCCTACGGGTCGCTCGCCGAGCGCACCCTGGGCACCCTCTACGCCGGCAAGGACGAAGCCAAGAACGGACTGGAACAGTTCTACGACAGTCTGCTGCGTGGCAAGAACGGCATCATACACCGCCGCAAGGTGCTCAACAAGTATCTGGACATCACCGACACGCCGCCCACCGACGGTGCCGACATCGTGACCACCATCGATGTGAACATGCAGGACCTGGCTGAGCGTGCCGTCATAGGGCAGCTCAACGACAAAGATGTAAACGGACTGGTGGGTGTGGCTATCGTCATGGAAGTCAAGACGGGCGACATCAAAGCCATCGTCAACATGGAGCGCGGTGCCGACGGCAAGCTCTACGAGATGAAGAACCACGCCATCAGCGACCTTATGGAGCCGGGCTCGGTGTTCAAAACCGTGTCGCTGATGACCGTACTCGAAGACGGCATGTGTGACACCAGCCGCGTAGTGGAGACTGGCAACGGTATCTACGACATGCACGGACGACCCATGCGCGACCACAACTGGCGCCACAACGGATATGGCACCATCACCATGGCACGCTCGCTGGAGGTGAGCTCGAATATCGGCGTCAGCCGTATCGTGGAAGACTACTACGGCAAAAACCCTGAGAAGTTTGTCGAAGGCGTCTACCGCACAGGTATCACCACCGACTTCAAACTGCCCCTCAACGGTTATGCTCCTGCCCGAGTACGCATGCCCAAGAAGAACGCGCGCGGCCAGTGGCTCAACTGGAGCAAGACATCGCTGGCATGGATGAGCATAGGATATGAGACCCAGATACCGCCGATATCCACCCTGGCGTTCTACAACGCCATAGCCAACGGCGGCCGCATGATGTATCCGCGCTTTGTCACCGGCATCAGCAAGAACGGCGAGATGCTCATGACATTCCCTGCAATGGCGGTGCCCGGCCATGAGAAGATATGCAGCCAGCGCACCTTGGGCAAGGTGCAGGCCATGCTGGAGCACGTAGTGTCAAAAGGTACGGCAAAGAAAGCAGGCTCCAAAGCCTTCAAGATAGCCGGCAAGACCGGTACAGCACAGGTGGCACAGGGCGGAAGCTACAGAAACGGCACGATGAAATACCTGCTGAGTTTTGTGGGATACTTCCCCGCCGACGCGCCACGGTACAGTTGTATCGTATGTATACAGAAAAAGGGTCTGCCGGCATCCAGTGGTTTCAGCGCAATAGCATTCCGCGAGATTGCGGAGGGCATTATGGCGCAGAACCTGAAGATGGATGTGCGCGACGCCAAAGACGAGCACAGCATCATGGTGCCCGACGTGAAGGCTGGCAACATCAACTCGGCGGGCAACGTGCTGCACTCGTTGGGAGTGAGGACTCAAGGCCAGCCGTGGAATGACAGCCAGAAGCCCGTGTGGGGCACAGGCTCCCGCAACCGCCACTCGGTGACGCTGAGCCGCGTGGCGATGACTCCCGCCAACGAGGTGCCCGATGTCAAGGGCATGGGCGCCCGCGACGCCGTCTACCTCATGGAAAGCCGAGGCATCAAGGTGACCCTCAAAGGCCGCGGCAAGGTGTGCAGACAGAGTCTGCAGCCAGGGCAGAGAGCCGTGAAGGGACAGCGATGTCATCTGATATTGGAATAAACGTAATACACATATATATATTATGAAGCTACACGAACTTCTCAAGAACATCAAGCCTCTGCAAGTCGCAGGCGACAGCGAGGTTGAGATTACCGGAGTGAACATCGACTCACGCCGCATAGCCAAAGGCCACCTCTTTGTGGCCATGCGTGGCACTCAGGTAGACGGCCACAAGTTTATCGGCAAAGCCATAGACCAGGGCGCCGTGGCCGTACTCTGCGAAGAAATGCCCGACCAACTCTGCGAGGGTGTGACCTATATACAGGTAGACTCGACCGAAGACGCCGTGGGCCGCGTGGCCACCGTCTTCTACGGAGAGCCATCCAAGAAACTCAAACTGGTGGGCGTGACCGGCACCAATGGCAAAACGACCATTGCCACCTTATTATATAATATGTTCCGTAAGATGGGGCACCGCTGCGGTCTGCTCTCTACCGTCTGCAACTATATCGAGGACGAGGCAATAGCCGCCGACCACACCACACCCGACCCCATAGAGCTCAACGCACTGCTGGCGCGCATGGTAGAGGCTGGTTGCGAATATGCGTTCATGGAATGCTCGTCGCACGCCATCGCCCAGAAGCGCATCGGCGGACTCAAGTTTGCCGGAGGCATATTCACCAACCTCACCCGCGACCATCTGGACTACCACAAGACCTTTGAAAACTACCGCAACGCCAAGAAGGCCTTCTTTGATGGCCTGCCCAAATCGGCATTTGCCATCACCAACGCCGACGACAAGAACGGCATGGTAATGGTGCAAAACTGCAAGGCCCAGGTGAAGACCTACTCGATACGACAGATGGCAGACTTCAGAGCCCGCATACTGGAGTGCCACTTCGAGGGCATGTATCTGGAGATAGACGGACAGGAAGTGGGCGTGCAGTTTATCGGCAAGTTCAACGTGAGCAACCTGCTCGCCGTCTATGGCGCCGCCCGCATGCTGGGCCAGGACGCCAAAGACATACTGGTGACGATGAGCACGCTGCACAGCGTGAGCGGTCGTCTGGACCCGGTGCGCTCGCCCGAGGGATATACCGCCATCGTGGACTATGCCCACACCCCCGACGCCCTCGCCAATGTGCTCAACGCCATCCACGAAGTACTCAACAAGAAGGGCCACGTCATCACCGTATGTGGTGCCGGCGGCAACCGCGACAAGGGCAAGCGCCCGCTCATGGCACAGGAAGCCGTGCGCCAGAGCGACAAGGTCATCATCACGAGCGACAACCCCAGATTTGAAGACCCACAGGACATCATCAACGACATGCTGGCGGGCCTCAACGCACAGCAGCGCAAGAACGTGCTGGCCATCACCGACCGCAAGGAAGCCATACGCACCGCCTGCATGATGGCCGAGAAGGGCGACGTGATACTCGTTGCCGGCAAGGGTCATGAGAACTATCAGGAAATCAAGGGCGTAAAGCACCACTTCGATGACAAGGAGGTGCTGCGCGACATCTTCAACAACCAATAAAAGGAGAAGAGCCATGTTGTACTATTTATTCAGATTCTTGGAACAGTTTGGCATCAGCGGGTCGCACATATGGGGCTACATCTCATTCAGGTCGCTGCTGGCGCTCATCCTGTCGCTGGTAATCTCGGCCTGGTTTGGCGAGAAGTTCATCAAATATCTCAAGAGCAAGCAGATAACCGAGACACAGCGCGACGCCTCGATAGACCCGTTTGGCGTAAAGAAGATAGGCGTGCCCTCGATGGGCGGCATCATCATCATCGTCTCTATCCTCATACCGGTATTGCTGCTGGGCCGTCTGCGCAACATCTACCTCATCCTGATGATTATCACCACCGTATGGCTGGGTTTCCTGGGAGGTATGGACGACTTTATCAAGATATTCCACCACAACAAGGAGGGCCTCAAGGGCAAATACAAGATAGTGGGCCAGATAGGCATAGGCCTCATTGTGGGTCTGGTGCTATGGTCTTCGCCCGACGTGAAGATGTATGAGAACCTCTCGATACAGCGCCAGGGGCAGGAGATGGTGGTGAAACACCGCACCAAAGCCAAGAAGTCGCTCAAGACGACCATCCCGTTTGTCAAGGGCCACAACCTGGACTACTCGTACCTCATGTCGTTCTGCGGCAAGTACAAGACGGCGGCAGGATGGATACTCTTTGTCATCATGACCATCCTCGTGGTGACGGCAGTGAGCAACGGTGCCAACCTCAACGACGGCATGGACGGCATGTGTGCCGGCAACTCGGCCATCATTGGCGTGGCGTTGGGCATACTCGCCTATGTGAGTTCGCATATAGAGTTTGCCTCGTACCTGAACATTATGTATATTCCCGACTCGCAGGAACTGGTGGTGTTCATGTGCGCCTTTGTGGGAGCCCTCATCGGTTTCCTCTGGTACAACGCCTATCCCGCCCAGGTCTTCATGGGTGATACCGGCTCGCTCACCATCGGCGGCATCATCGCCGTGTGTGCCATCATCATCCACAAGGAACTGCTGCTGCCCATCCTTTGCGGCATCTTCTTTGTGGAAAGTCTCAGCGTCATCCTGCAGGTGTGGTACTACAAGATGGGCAAACGCCATGGCGTGAAGCAGCGCATCTTCCGCCGCACACCTATCCACGACAACTTCCGCACACAGGACAGCCAGCTCGACGCCGACTGCCGCTATGTCATCAAGGGCCCGCACACCGTGGTGCATGAATCCAAGATTACCCTGCGCTTCTGGATTGTCACCATCATACTGGCCGCGCTTACCATTATCACATTAAAAATAAGATAGGAACAAGAGAATGAAAAGAATTGTTGTCTTAGGCGCCGCCGAGAGTGGTGTGGGCGCCGCTATCCTGGCTCAGAAAGAGGGCTTCGATGTCTTTGTGTCTGACATGTCGGCCATCAAGGACCACTACAAGGCCATGCTCGACAGCCACGGGATAGAATGGGAAGAAGGACACCATAGCGAAGACAAGATACTCAATGCCGACGAGGTGATAAAGAGCCCCGGCATACCCAAGGAAGCCCCGATGATACAGAAGGTGATGGCTCGCAACATTCCCGTGATAAGCGAGATAGAGTTTGCAGGCAGGTATACCGACGCCCGCATGATCTGCATCACCGGAAGCAACGGCAAGACCACCACCACATCGCTCATCTACCACATCATGGAAAAGGCGGGCTACGACGTGGGGCTGGCTGGCAACATAGGCCACTCCCTGGCTCTGCAGGTGGCAGAGACTCCGCACGCCTGGTACGTGATAGAGCTGAGCAGCTTCCAACTCGACAACATGTATGACTTCCACGCCGACATCGCCGTGCTGCTCAACATCACCCCCGACCATCTGGACCGCTACGAGTTCAAGTTTGAGAACTACGCCGACGCCAAGATGCGTATCACACAGAACCAGGTCAAGGCCGACGCCTTCATCTACTGGAACGACGACCCCGTAATCCAGCACGAACTGACCAAGACTGCCGTTGGAGCCACGCTCTACCCCTTCGGACTGGAAAAGAGCGACGCCCTCAAGGGCTATATCACCGACGGAGAGTATGTGCTCACAGCGCCAACACGGCTGGAGATGAAGCAGGAGGAGCTGAGTCTGACTGGCAAACACAATATGTACAACTCTTTGGCAGCAGGACTTGCCACCCATCTGGCTGGCGTCGCCCCCGAGGTGATACGCCAGGGTCTCAGCGACTTCCCCGGCGTGGAGCATCGTCTGGAGAAAGTCTGCCGTCTGCATGGCGTGCAGTATATCAACGACTCCAAGGCCACCAACGTCGATGCCTGCTGGTATGCGCTGGAGAGCATGACCACCCCCACCATACTCATCGTGGGCGGAAAGGACAAGGGCAACGACTACTCTACCCTCACCGACCTGGTGAAGGAGAAGTGTAAGGCTCTGGTCTATCTCGGCGCCGACAACACCAAGCTGCACCAGGCGTTCGACTCACTGGGGCTGCCCGTACGCGACACCCACAGCATGAAAGACTGTGTGGCTGCCTGCAACGAGCTTGCCGCCGAGGGCGACACCGTATTGCTGAGTCCCTGCTGCGCCAGCTTCGACCTGTTCAAGAACATGGAAGACCGCGGCGAGCAGTTCAAGCAGTTAGTAAGACAGTCATAACAACAAGATAGATGATAAACAACACCTTAAGCAAACTGTTCAAAGGCGACAAGGTGATATGGATGGTGTTCTTCTTCCTCTGTATCATCAGTATCGTCGAGGTATTTTCTGCCTCGTCGCAGTTGGCGTACAAGGGCGGCAGCTATCTGAGCCCTATGTTCAAGCACATATTCCTGCTGATACTGGGCATATTCTGCATGATTATCACCCTCAACATCCAGTGCCGCTATTTCAAGGTGGCGTTGCCGTTTCTGCTCATAGTGTCGATTATCACGCTCGGCGCCGTGCTGGCTGCTGGTCAGAACATCAATGGCGGCAGCCGCTGGCTCAATATCTTCGGACTGAGTTTCCAGCCATCTGAGATTGCCAAGGGCACCATGGTGCTTGCCACGGCACAGATATACAGTGTATTGCAGACCGACAACGGCGCTGACAAGAACGCCTTCAAGTGGGTGATGGGCCTCTCGATAGCAATATTGGCCCTCATCTGTGGCGAGAACCTCTCGACGGCAGCACTGCTGTTCCTGGTCATCGTCATGATGATGTTCATAGGCCGCACGCCCTACTCCCAGCTGGGCAAGCTGCTGGGCGTGGTCACCCTGCTGGGCGTGGCGGGCATATTCTTCATCATGGCGTTCGGCAAGGACGTCAATGAGGAGAAGAAGCTGCTGGCGGCACACAACGTGACGGTGGTGGGCGACGACAAGGACGGCCTGTTTGAGAAGCGCCCGTGGTTCCTGAAGCGCGCCGACACCTGGAAGACGCGTATAGACAAGTTTATGAACTCCAAGGATATACCCCCAGACTCGGTAGACCTGGACAAGGACGCGCAGGTGTCGTATGCCAACATCGCCATAGCCTCGTCGAACGTGATAGGCAAAGGTCCGGGCAACTCCGAGCAGCGCGACTTCCTGTCGCAGGCGTTCTCAGACTTCATCTACGCCATCATCATCGAGGAGATGGGCATCATAGGAGCCGGAGGTGTGGCATTCCTCTACATCATCCTGCTCTTCAGAACCGCCAAGATAGCCAACCAGTGCGAGAACAACTTCCCCGCATTCCTCGCGATGGGCCTGGCGCTGATGCTGGTGACCCAGGCACTGTTCAACATGTGTGTGGCTGTGGGTCTGGTGCCCGTCACGGGTCAGCCGCTACCCCTCATCAGCAAGGGCGGAACCTCGACGGTCATCAACTGCGTCTACATCGGAGTGATACTGAGCATCAGCCGTTCGGCGAAGAAGCGCACGCCGGCTGCCAACGCCCAGCCTGCCGCCGTCTGAGCCCCACGCTACCCCCCGAGATGGGCACCCTCATACTGGGAGTCATCACGGGAGACAAAGAAATCATGGATGAAACCAAAAATATTTGGATAAATCACGCATAAATCAAAATATTTTAGCTATTTTTGCCTGAATAAAGTAACGGAAACGAAAATGGAAGACGAACTGAGAATCATCATCAGTGGAGGAGGTACCGGCGGACACATATTTCCCGCCATCTCAATAGCCAACAGCATCAAGGCCAAGCGCCCCGATGCCAAGATACTCTTTGTGGGTGCACTGGGACGCATGGAGATGCAGCGCGTGCCTGCCGCAGGCTATGAGATAAAGGGCCTGCCTATCTGCGGATTCGACCGCAAGCACCCTCTGCGCAACATTGCCGTACTCTTCAAGATATGGAAGAGCCAGCGCATGGCAAAGAAGATTATCCGCGATTTCCGCCCCATGGCAGCCGTGGGCGTAGGAGGCTATGCCAGCGGTCCCACGCTCAACATGTGTGCCGCCAAGCATATACCCTGCCTCATCCAGGAGCAGAACTCGTATGCCGGAGTGACCAACCGTCTGCTGGCCAAGAAGGCCGAGAAGATATGCGTGGCCTATGAACACATGGACCGCTTCTTCCCCGCCGACAAAATCATACTCACTGGCAACCCCGTGCGCCAGAACCTCATTGAGACCACGCTCAGCCGCGAAGAGGCTATCGAGCGTTTCGGCCTCTACCCCGCCAAGAAGACCATACTGCTCGTGGGCGGCAGCCTCGGTGCCCGCACCATCAACGAGAGCGTGCTCCAGCATCTGGACATGGTCAGAGAGTCGGGCGTGCAGTTCATCTGGCAGACCGGAAAGTACTACAGCGACGCCATCGCCCAACGCCTGAAAGGTGAAGAGCCGATGCCGATGCTCCACGTGACCGACTTCATCAGCGACATGGGTGCCGCCTACAAGGCAGCCGACCTCGTGATAAGCCGAGCCGGCGCCAGCTCCATCAGCGAGTTCTGCCTGATTGGCAAGCCTGTCATCCTGGTGCCCAGCCCCAACGTGGCCGAAGACCACCAGACCCACAACGCCATGGCGCTGGTAAACCACAACGCCGCCATATTCGTCAAGGACGCCGAGGCTCCCGAGATACTGCTCCAGCGGGCCATCGAGACCGTCAAGGACCAGGACAAGCTCACCTCGCTCCACGACAACATCCTCACATTGGGCGTAGAAAACTCTGCCGACACCATTGCCGACGAGGTAATCAAATTAGCAACAAGACAATAACTATGGAACTGAAAGATATCAAGTCTGTATATTTCGTAGGAGCCGGCGGCATAGGCATGAGTGCCATCGCCCGCTACTTCCTGCACAAGGGCGTGACCGTTGCAGGTTACGACCGCACCCCCTCAGAGCTGACCCGTCAGCTGGAACGTGAAGGTATGGACATCCACTATGAAGAGAAAGTGGACCTAATACCCCAACCATGTCGCGACACAGCCACCTGTCTGGTCATCTATACTCCCGCCATCCCTGCCGAGCACAAGGAGATGGTCTTTTTCCGTGAGGGCGGCTTCACCATCGAGAAGCGCGCCCAGGTGCTCGGTACCCTCACCCGCACCCACAAGGGTCTGTGCTTTGCAGGAACCCACGGCAAGACCACCACATCCACCATGTGTGCCCACATCATGCACGAGAGCCACGTAGACTGCAACGCCTTCCTCGGAGGAATCTCCAAGAACTATGGCACCAACTACATCCTCAGCGAGAGCGACTACATCGTGATTGAGGCTGACGAGTTTGACCGCAGTTTCCACTGGCTGCGCCCCTGGATGAGCGTCATCACAGCCACCGACCCCGACCATCTGGACATCTACGGCACCAAGGAAGCCTATCTCGAGAGTTTCCGCCACTACACCACGCTCATCCAGCCTGGAGGAGCGCTCGTCATCCACACCGGTCTGGAGATGAAGGCCGACGTGCAGGAGGGCGTGAAGGTCTATACCTACAGCCTCAACGATGGCGACTTCCATGCCGAGAACATCAAGATAGACAATGGCGAAATCAGCTTCGACTTCGTATCGCCCATAGAGCGCGTCGACGGCATCGTGCTGGGCCAGCCCATCCCCATCAATATCGAGAACGGCGTGGCTGCCATGGCTATGGCCCAGCTCAACGGATGTACCCCCGATGAACTGCGTCACGGCATGGCTACCTACGGAGGTGTGGACCGCCGCTTTGACTTCAGGCTGAAGAACAGCCGCCACGTGGTGCTCTCCGACTATGCCCACCACCCCAAAGAGATATTCCAGAGCGCCAAGAGTATGCGCGAGCTGTACAAAGACCGCAAGATTACGGCCATCTTCCAGCCCCATCTCTATACCCGAACCCGCGACTTCTACCGCGACTTCGCCGACGCGCTGAGCCAGCTCGACGAGGTAATACTCACCGAGATTTACCCCGCCCGCGAGCAGCCCATTCCCGGCGTCACCAGCCAGCTCATCTACGACAACCTCAAGCCTGGCGTGGAGAAGGCCATCATCCGCAAGGACGACGTGATAGACTATGTCAAGAGCCGCGACTTCGACGTGCTCATCATCCTGGGCGCCGGCGACCTGGACAACTATACCGACGAGATAGCTCACATCATAGACAACAAGTAAAGAGTGGCAAGACTACGATTCAACTGGAAAAGAGGACTCCTCATCATGGTAGATATCGCCTTGGGCGTGTATCTGTGCATGGCCTTCACCGCGTTCAACAAGTTTGACGACAAGGGACGCAGGTGTACCAAGGTCAATATACAGATTACCGACTCCAAGACCGACGGCTTCATAGGCAGCGACGAAATCAAGGCCCGACTGAAGAAGCAGGGCCTATTTCCGCTGGGAAAGCCCATCGCCCAGATTAGGACACGACAGATAGAGGAAAGCCTCATGGCGAGCCCGTTTGTCAAGACCGCCGAGTGCTACATCACTCAGGACGGACAGGTCAACATAGCCTACAGCCAGTTGATGCCTATCGTGAGAGTCAAGGCCAACAACGGCACCGACTACTACATCGACGACAAGTGCAGCATCATGCCCAACTCCCACTACACCAGCGACCTCATCATCGCCACGGGCAACATCAACCAGTGGTATGCCCGAAACTACATCGCCTATCTTGTCCAGACGCTCATGGCGAGCGACTTCTGGAAGAACCAGATAGTACAAATCAACGTCCTCAGCGACCTCGGCATCGAGCTCGTGCCCAGAGTGGGCAACCATATTATATATATAGGTCAGCTGCCCGAGGCCAAGACACCACGAGAACGACAGAAGCAGATAGCTGACTTCACCCGTCACAAGATGGACCGTCTCAAGAAATTCTACAAGTACGGACTCTCCCAGGCAGGATGGAACCGCTACTCGTACATCAATCTCGAATTTGACAACCAGATTATCTGCAAGAAAAGTAAACAAGAATAAAACAATATAACGTATGGCAAAGGAATTTATAATCGCTATCGAACTGGGCTCGTCCAAGATTACAGGCGTGGCCGGAAAGAAGAACCTTGATGGCAGCATCAGCATCCTCGCCGTAGCGCAAGAAGACTCTTCGGCATGCATCCGCAAGGGAGTAGTCTATAACCACGACCGCACGGTACAGTGTCTGACCAACATCGTCAACAAACTTGAACACTCGCTCAAGTCCAAGATAGCAGGCGTGTATGTATGCGGAGGAGGACAGTCGATACGCAGCGTAAAGAATGTGATTGTCAAAGACCTGGAAGAGGGAGCCATCGTGCGCCAGGACATGATAGACGAACTCATGGACGCCAACCGCAGCATGGATTATCCCGAACAGGAGATTATCGATGCCATCACTCAGGAATACAAGGTTGACAACCAGCTCCAGCTTGACCCCGCAGGCATACAGTGCAAGCATCTGGAAGGCAATTTCCTTAACATATTGTGGCGCAAGAAGTTCTACTACGCCTGCAACGAGTGCTTCAAGAGCGCCGGCATCAACATAGTCGAGATGTATCTCGCACCGCTGGTGCTCGCCGACAGCGTGCTCACCGAGTCGGAGAAGCGCAGCGGATGTATGCTCGTAGACCTGGGCGCCGAGACCACCACCGTGTCGGTATACTACAAGAACATCCTGCGCCATATCGCCGTCATACCACTGGGCAGCAACAATATCACCAAGGACATCGCCTCGCTCCAGATAGACGAGGAAAGGGCTGAAGAGATGAAGCTCGAGTATGGTTGCGCATATACCAACAACGCTGACATCGACAACACGCTCGAACTCGCCGTGGGCGACGGACGCAAGATCGAGAGCCGCCGCTTCATAGAGATTGTAGAGTCGCGCATGGAGGAAATCATCCGCAACGTGTGGTACCAGATGCCCAACGAGTTTTCCGACAAGATGCTGGGCGGCATCATCCTCACCGGCGGCGGTTCCAACATGCGCAACATCGTCGAGGCTTTCCATACCTTCACCCCCATCGAGAAAATCAGAATTGCCAAGTTTGTCAACGGTGTCATCAATGCCAACCAGCCCGAAATCACCGCTCACGACGGCCGCATGAACACTGTACTGGGACTGCTCGAGCGCGGCAACGAAAACTGCGCCGGCAAAGACTTCAATGACTCGCTCTTCGCCCCTGAAGACGAGGGTTACACCACTACAGAGAAGCCCAAGGAACCCCACCAGCCAGGCAAGGGCATCATACAGACGCCCGAAGAGAAGGCCGCTGCCGAAGAGGCTAAGCGCAAGAAGGAAGAGGAGGAAGAACTGAAGCGGCAGAGAGAGGCTGAAGAGGAACGCAAGAAGGAGCGCGAGAACAGTTTCTGGCACCGCAACAAGGCTAAGCTCAAGAACTTCTTCTCACAGATTATCACAGAGGAAGAATAAGCAATCGTAATTCACACCACAATCAAGCATGACTATCATGGATAAAGACAACAATACAACCAACGGCACCCTGCCTATCTTTGAGGATACCGAGAAGGTCAACATCATCAAGGTCATCGGCGTGGGCGGTGGTGGCGGCAATGCCGTAAACCACATGTACAGAGAGGGCATACACGACGTGAGCTTCGCGCTGTGCAACACCGACGCACAGTCGCTTAACGCTTCGCCCGTACCCGTACACATCATGCTGCGCAACGAAGAACTTTGCGCCATGAGCATGCCCAAGCAGGCGCGCGAAATCGCCGAAGACACGATAGATGACATCAAGCACATGCTCGACGACGGAACCAAGATGACATTCATCACCGCCGGAATGGGAGGATGTACGGGTACCGGAGCAGCACCCGTCATAGCAAAGGCGAGCAAGGACATGGGCATACTCACCGTGGGCATCGTCACCATACCCTTTTTATGGGAAGGCGAAAAGAAAATCAACCGAGCCCTCGACGGTGTGGAGGAACTGGCAAAGAACGTAGACACTCTGCTGGTCATCAACAATGAGCGGCTGCGCGAAGTATATGCAGACTTTTCGTTGCTCAACGCCTGGGAAAAGGTCGACGACACGCTGAGCATGGCTGCCAAGAGCATCGCCGAAATCATTACCAGCCGAGGCATCGTCAACCTCGACTTCAACGACGTGCGCACCGTGCTCGAAGACGGCGGCGTGGCCATCATGAGTACCGGTTACGGTGAGGGCGAGGGCCGTCTGCGCAAAGCCATCGAGAGCGCGCTTCACTCGCCGCTACTCAACAACAACGACATCTACAATTCCAAGAAGATTCTGCTCAGTATCACCTTCGCCGCAGACAAAGCCAATAACGAGGGACTGCGTATGGAGGAGATGAACGAGGTCAATGAGTTCATGTCGCACTTCAACTGTGACTATCAGTCCAAGTGGGGCATATTCCTCGACCCCAATCTGGGTGAGAAGGTCAAGGTGACCATCCTCGCCACCGGTTTCGGCATCAAGAATATCGACGGCATGCAGGAACACCAGACCAAGAAGTACACCCAGGAAGAGGCAGACAATATGGCGAAGAAAGCCGAAGCCGAAGCCAGGAAGAAGGCACGCATGGGCGTGTACTACGGCAGCGGCGAGAAGACCATGGAGTACAAGCGCCGTCCACACATCTTCCTCTTTTCGCCCGAATACCTTGACAACGAGGACGTGATACTCGCCATCGAGAACACGCCAACTTACAAGCGCTCCAAGAACATGATAGACGAGATAACCCGTCAGGCATCGGGACACACCGAGAGCAAACCTGCCGATGACGGCGGCAACGACGGCACTGCCAACTCCATCATTTCATTCGTATAACCATTGAAACTAAACATTATGGATTTGTTTGAACAAGTAAGCAACGATATCAAGGAAGCCATGAAGGCCCGCGACAAGGTGCGCCTCATGACCCTCCGCAACATCAAGAAAGTATTTCTCGAGGCCAAGACCGCCCCGGGAGCCAACGACACACTCGACGATGCCGCCGCGCTCAAGATACTGCAGAAGCTGGCCAAGCAGGGCCGCGAGACAGCAGCCACCTACACAGCCAACGGCCGTGCCGACCTGGCAGAAGAAGAGTTGGCCCAGGCCGCCGTCATCGAGAGCTATCTGCCCAAGCAGCTCAGCGCCACAGAGATAGAAGAGATCGTCAAGGGCATCATAGCCGAGACCGGAGCCTCATCGATGAAGGATATGGGGCGCGTCATGGGCATCGCCACCAAGCAGTTGGCAGGCAAGGCCGACGGCGGAGCAGTCTCGCAGATTGTAAAGCGACTGCTGGCATAGGCAGCCGTTACACCTTATTATATATATAGCATCCCGACACGTTATGGACAACTGGCCATAGCGTGTCGGGATGTTTCTATTGGAACAGTTGGCGCAGAATGGCCACAGACTTGAGCTCGGGAAAAGAGGGCAGATGCAGACGGTAATAGTCCATCAGAGCGTCGAGACAGCAGTTGCGCTCGTCGCGGTTCATCGGCATCGCAACACCTTCAAAACCACCGCGAAGGAAGAGAGCTATACGCCGCGCCACCTCGGGCTGAGCCACATCCTGATGGGCAGGACGGAGCAGGGTGAAGCATCCCTCGCGCAGGTCGAGCCAGCTGCCGGCGGCATAGGTTTCCTCGTCGGGCGCAATGCCCACCAGGCGCGTGAGCATGGTCATAAATACGAGGTGGAAGTTGGCAGTATGCTCGCCATCGAGTTCCAACACATCTATCGAAGCGTCAACAAACTCAAAGAGTTGCCGGTTTTCGTGCTCGTGGCGGGCTACGGTGGTGAGCAGTTCGACCACAAATAGCGCCACGGGCAGCTTGACCGCATCTTCGTACATGTAGGTGGCCATCGTGCTGAACCTTACATCCGTCAGGAGTTGCAACCGGCGGTTGGGGCGCATGTCATAGGCTATCTCCAACCTCGAAAGCGGGATAAAATACTGCCGCTTCAGCTTGCCGCGCTTGGTCGCCGGAACCGTCACCGCAAACGACTGGTAGCCGTAGTCTGCCGTGAACATCTCCACCACCATCTTGCGGTCAGCATAGGGATTGGTTTTGAGTACTATTGCGTTTGTTTTGACCATCATAGACTACAAAAGTAATAAAAAACAGCCTTTTATAGAAAATTCTTTGAAGAAAATTTGCACATTTCGTTAAAAGTATCTACCTTTGCATCCGCTAATAGACAGATGGTCCCTTCGTCTATCGGTTAGGACGAGAGATTTTCATTCTCTAAAGAGGAGTTCGACTCTCCTAGGGACTACAAATAATAAAAAAGAAAGTATAATAAGATGGCAAATCACAAATCATCACTGAAGAGAATTCGTCAGACAAAGACAAAGACTTTGCACAACAAATATTATGCAAAGACTATGCGCAACGCCGTACGTAAGTTGCGCGCAATGACAGACAAGGAAGAGGCTGTTAAGCTGTACCCCGTAGTACAGGCCATGTTGGACAAGCTCACAAAGACCAACATCATCCACAAGAACAAGGCTGCGAACCTGAAGTCAAGCCTCGCTCTCCACATCAGCAAGCTGGGATAATTAACAAAACAATATATCCTACCCCAAAGAGACCACTACCACAAGTAGTGGTCTCTTTGGTTATATGCCTCGAGGGCAGAGAGCGGCACGCTGTCGCCGGTGACAGAGCAAAGCCAAATCGCCTACAACGCACTGATTTGCAATCGCGCAGACCGTCATCATCAGTTCTGGACACAGATAGTAAACCAGCAGTCGCATCCCCCACAGCGGCAATGATGACGGAGCAGACCAATAAGTTGAGAGCAAAGCAGGAAATGACTATTGCAAAGTTGGAAATACTCACGGCAAACCCTGAAATAACCGATGCAAACCTTGAGAAGAACTTTACCGCCACAGAGATGACTATGACGGCAAGGGTGATGGTTTCGGTCATACGCACAATGGTTTCGGTCATACGCACAATGGCCGGGACGGAGCACGGGGGCGTCGCCACGCTGGCGCACCACACCAGCACTGTTACAGCCGGCGGACGCGAGCCTATGCGACTGCCCCTCAACAAGGCGAAAGTGGGTGCCACAAAGCCCCACACACCGCATACGACAGCCTCTGCGGAGGCAGACTGGGCGCGCAAACAGTTAAACTTTTATAACGCCGGGCCAAAGGGAGTTTCTGATGGAAACAGAGGTCAAAATAACGGGACAAATGTTTCGCTATGTCAATGAATTTTACTATCTTTGCAATCAAACTTGTACCATACTGAAATGGAAGATAATCATAACATAGAAAGCAACTATTCGGCGAGTAACATTCAGGTACTCGAAGGCTTGGAGGCAGTGCGCAAGCGTCCTGCCATGTACATCGGCGATATTAGCGAAAAGGGTCTGCATCACCTGATTAACGAGACGGTAGACAACTCTATCGACGAGGCGATGGCAGGCTACTGCACAGATATAGAAGTGACCATCAACGAGGACAACTCGGTAACGGTGGAAGACAACGGCCGCGGTATCCCCGTGGATATGCATGAGAAACTGCACAAATCGGCTCTGGAGGTGGTTATGACCGTGCTCCACGCCGGTGGTAAGTTTGACAAGGGTTCGTATAAGGTCAGCGGTGGTCTGCACGGTGTGGGCGTAAGCTGTGTCAACGCCCTGTCGAGCCACATGATGTCGCAGGTGTTCCGCAACGGAAAAATCTATCAACAGGAATATGAGAAGGGCAAGCCTCTCTACCCCGTCAAGGTAGTGGGCGAGACCGACAAGCGCGGTACACGCCAGCAGTTCTGGCCCGATGGCAGCATCTTCACCACCACCACATTCCAGTGGGACATCGTGGCTCGCCGTATGCGCGAGCTGGCTTTCCTCAACGCCGGCATCCGCATCACCCTCACCGATGCGCGCCCCGACGCCGAGGGCAAGACCCGTCAGGAGGTCTTCCATGCCAAGGACGGTCTGAAGGAGTTTGTGCGCTATGTAGACCGTCACCGCGCCCACCTCTTCGACGATGTCATCTATCTCAAGACCGAGAAGCAGGGCATCCCTATCGAGGTGGCTATCATGTACAACACCGACTATTCGGAGAACATCCACTCTTATGTCAACAATATCAACACCATAGAGGGCGGTACCCACCTCACCGGTTTCCGTACGGCTCTCACCCGTGTGCTCAAGGCTTATGCCGACAACGAGCCCACCATCTCCAAGCAGATTGAAAAGGCCAAGATAGAGATTGCCGGCGAAGACTTCCGCGAGGGACTTACCGCCGTGATTTCCATCAAGGTAGCCGAGCCACAGTTTGAGGGTCAGACCAAGACCAAGCTGGGCAACTCTGAGGTGGCTGGTGCCGTGCAGCAGGCTGTGGGCGAAGCGCTCAACGATTATCTCGAAGAGCATCCCGTCGAGGCCAAGCGCATCTGCGAGAAGGTGGTATTGGCTGCCACCGCACGTATCGCCGCCCGCAAGGCCCGCGAAAGCGTGCAGCGCAAGAACGTGATGAGCGGCGGCGGTCTGCCCGGTAAGTTGGCCGACTGCTCCAACAAGGACCCCAAGGAGTGTGAGATATTCCTCGTCGAGGGTGACTCCGCCGGTGGTTCTGCCAAGCAGGGCCGCGACCGTTTCCGCCAGGCCATCCTGCCGCTGAGAGGTAAAATCCTCAACGTAGAGAAAGTGCAGTGGCACCGTGTCTTTGAGGCTGAGTCGGTAATGAACATCATCCAGAGTATCGGCGTGCGTTTCGGCGTCGAAGGCGAGGACGACCGCGAGGCCAACATCGACAAGCTGCGCTACGACAAGATTATCATCATGACCGATGCCGATGTCGATGGTTCTCACATCGACACCCTCATCATGACGCTCTTCTACCGCTTCATGCCCAAGGTCATCGAAGACGGCCACCTGTATATCGCCACGCCTCCCCTGTACCGTTGCTCGTACAAGGACAAAAGCGAATATTGTTATACCGAACAACAACGCCTACAGTTTATCGAGAAATATGCTGGCGGAAACGATTCCGACAAAGCCCTTCACACCCAGCGTTACAAGGGTCTTGGTGAGATGAACCCCGAGCAGCTGTGGGAAACCACTATGAATCCTGAAAGTCGATTGCTCAAACAAGTGACTATAGAGAATGCCGCCGACGCCGACGAAATTTTCTCTATGCTTATGGGCGATGACGTAGAACCACGCCGTATCTTCATCGAAGAGAACGCTACCTACGCCAATATCGACGCTTAAACAAAATGTCAATTACCTAAAAAAGGCACGCCTCTTATGACAAGAGGTGTGCCTTCTTTTTTGCTGGTCACGACGATGGCTATATCCGCCACGAAGATAGTGGTATCGTTGATTTTTCCTCATTTTCACTTGGTAACGCCAATAAAAAGTACTAATTTTGCAACTGATGGCCAAAACTGCAATACAAGAGATGATTATGGTGCTGATGGGCTTGCTCGTCATCGGCATGACGAGCGCCAGCGCCCAGACCGCCAGCCTTGGCCCTGGAGAGATAAGCTGCACCACAGCCGACTCGCTCTCTGACATCTGGTTCCGCCACACCTATCTCACGCAGCGCCGCCCCATCAGCGCCACGCTCAGCGTCACCGCCCGTGGCAGATACAGATTGTATGTCAATGAGTCTAATGTCACCCCGCCCCTCCCGACCGACAACTGTCATCACCCCGTCACCATCGATATCGACGTCAGCGGCTACCTGCGTTCCGACTCCAACACGGTGGCCATCCTCTATCACCCGGTTGATCCCCACGACCACCAGATAGCCGTCTGTTATTATGGAGTGGGGCGCGACGGTCGCCCCTTTGGTCACAACGCCGACGGAGGATGGCTCTGCCGGCCTGTAGATGAAGGTTCGGGCGACGGAATTGACCGCGGCTACACGCAGACGGTATCTACAGCATGCTGGACACCAGTCTCGGCGCCAGGAAGGTTAGAGATAGAAGGAACGAAGGCTGCTTCGGAACCACGGAGGTTAGAGATGGAAGGAACGAAGGCTGCTTCGGAACTGCGGAGGGTAGAGATAGAAGGACGGACGGCTGCTTCGGAACCACGGAGGTTAGAGATAGACGGAACGAAAGCTGCTTCAGAACTGCGGACGGCTGACTCGGCACTTCGGAGGGTATCGACGGAGATGGGGGTGTGGCCCTTGGCTACGCTGCTGCCTGTCCAGGTAAATCGCGTGACGAGAGTCACTGCGCCGCGATATTCGGAGCGGACGCCGGAGGGCATCGCCTACGAGTTTGTCACAGGCTTCTACGGCTTTGTGAGGCTCACGCTGCGCGGGGCGAAGAAGGGTGAGACCATTACCATCGGCGGGCGCAAGTATACCTGCAACGGCGAGACCGACGAGCAGATTACCACAGCCTTCGAGCCTACCTACCACCGACGGGTGATTGTCAGCGGAGACAGTGCGTTTGACGCCAGCCAAGTGCAGCGCGTCGACGGCGTAAGCCTCATGACGACAACAAGTTACAATGCATATCCATACTAAAGCAATGATAAAATACAAGAACAAGGAAATCTACGAGGTAACCATAGCCTCAACGCTTAGCCAATATAAAGGAAGCCACATAGACAACGACATCGTGTTGTTTGACGATCTGGCCAAAATCCCCTTCCCCGACCGCACGCGCCGCATGCAGTGCATGATGGCTGCGCTCTGTCTGAACGGCAGAGCCACCTACCGGCTTGACACCATAGAACACACCGTGGAGCGCAACGACGTCATCATCATCACCAACGGCATGGTGGTCGACAACTGTTCGTTCAGCGAAGATTTCAGCGGCATAGGATTTATCATCTCGCCCAATTTCTTCAGCGACATCGCCAAAGATGTACACGAGATATCATCGCTCTTCCTCTTTGCGCGCAGCAACCCGGTCTCGACGCTGAGCATGAAGGAGGCCGACACTTTCTGCGATTACTACAAGATGCTCAAGAGTAAGATAGACTGCGTGGGGCATCATTTCCGCCGCGACGTGGCCCGCATGACCATCGCCACGATGATATATGACCTGGGCAATACCATCTACCAGATCATGAACAGGGACAACAGGAAAAAGAACCGTGCAGAGACGATTTTTACCGATTTCATCGCACTTATCGAGAAGAATTTCCGCACCGAACGCCGTGTGAGTTGGTACGGCCGACAGCTGTGTATCACCCCAAAATATCTGTCGGAGTGCATCAAGCAGGTAAGCCAGCGCACCCCCAACGAGTGGATAGACAACTATGTGGTTATGGAGCTGCGCGTGCAAATCAAGAACTCGCGCAAGAGCATCAAGCAGATAGCGATGGACATGAACTTCCCCAGCCAGAGCTTTATGGGGAAATACTTCAAGGAGCACGTGGGCATGTCGCCGACCGAATACAGAAGGTCGTAGTCTGTCGGCAGCAAGCCCCGAGGCAACATGATGTCGGGAGCCAGCATCATGTCGGCAAGCAGAGGCACAGCCATCACGCCCTCGTTACCTACCGTTGCCGAGGCATCAAATCATGCCTAAAGCCCGAAGCTCGTCGGCCACCTGGCACAGCTCCTGATACCACTCCTTGCCGAAGCGGCGCACGAGCGGACCCTCGAGAAAGCGGTAGAGAGGCAAGTCGAGCTCGCGGCCTTTCTCTACAGCACACTGGCAGATGCGCCAACGATGATAGTTGAGCCCCACCGAACCATCGGGAAACGTCTTTTCGCGAATGGGATAGAGCGCACAGGAGATGGGCTTGACAAAGGGGCAGCGGCCCTGACGATGCGCGCGCTCAAGGGCACAGAGACAGGTGTCGCCCTCATAGCATGTAAACACACAGTCCTTACCTCCGACAATGCTTGTGACCAGGTCGCCGTCGCGGTCGGCATAAGCCACACCCTGGCGGTCTAAGACAGCCTGCGCCGAAGCCGAGAGGTCATTCCATACCACATCGAGCGAAGCCTCCAAATCGCCGATTTCATCGAGGGTTACCGGTGCGCCGGCGTCGCCTTCGATGCAGCATGCGCCCTTGCACACGTCAAGGTCGCAGCAGAACTTTACCGTGAAAATATCGGGCGAAACAAATACGTTTCCTATCTGTAAAATATGCAGTTCATTCATATTCTTACCAGTTGATGGGGTCCATGCCGTGCCCGGCGAGATATTCATTGCAGCGCGAGAAGTGGTGGTTGCCAAACCATCCACCCCGGTTGGCGGAGAGGGGTGAGGGATGCACCGACTCGAGCACCAGATGACGGCTGCGGTCGATGAGCGACGCCTTGGAGCGCGCATAGCCACCCCAGAGGATGAAGACCAGATGGTCGCGACCCTCGCTGAGCCTGCTGATGGCAGCGTCGGTAAACCTCTCCCACCCATGGCGCTGGTGGCTGCCAGCCTGGTGGGCCCTCACGGTGAGCGTGGCGTTGAGCAGCAGCACTCCCTGCTCAGCCCAACGCGTCAGGTTACCGCTCTGGGGCACTCCGATGCCGAGGTCACCCTGTATCTCCTTGAAGATGTTCTGCAGCGACGGCGGCATGGCTACTCCGTCGGGCACCGAGAAGCTGAGCCCCATAGCCTGACCCGCCTCGTGATAGGGGTCCTGCCCGATGATGACCACCTTGACGCTGTCAAAAGGACAGAGATTGAAGGCGTTGAAGATAAGTCTGCCGGGAGGATAGCAGGTCGTGGTGGCATACTCGTGCCTTACGAAGTCGGTGAGCTGGGAGAAATAAGGCTGGGCAAACTCATTGCCGAGCCGCTCAGCCCAACTGTCGTTGATTTTTACGTTCATGGAAGCGCGCTATATTATATAATAATGTGCAAAATTACTGCAAAAGGATGTAACTATAGCCATTTGCTCCCACTTTTTTTCACTATTTTCCACCCTTCCCGCCACCATCTCCCCGATGGCGGCAATGACGGGGATGGCGCTTTCTATCGTCTTTGTTATCCCAAAAGTCAGAAAAAGCCGCTGCGCGATGCAAAAAAACGCGGTTATGCACAAGGCGTTTGGCAAAATAATCGTATTTTTGCATGTCTATACTTACTTGACAAGAGATAATCACCTAATAGCTACATCGTTTATGATGCACAAGAAGACGTTATGGCTCACCCTCTGCCTGCTATGGCTCTCCGCCCTGGCGGCGATGGGCTCTCCGCGCGCAATCTATGTCACCACCAGCGACCTGAACATGCGTATGCAGCCATCACCCAACGCCTACAAGCGCGGGGTGGCACCGCGTGGCACCGAGCTGCTCGTGGTCGAATGGGGAGACGACTGGTCCAAGGTCATCTTCGAGGGCGACACCGCCTATGCCGCCAGCCGCTATCTGTCGTATGTCAAAGACGAGCCCGTGGCTACCTCCAAGCCCAAGAAGCGGCGCAGCTCGTTCTCGCTGTTCACCCTGATAGGATGGGCCTTCAAGTTGGCGCTCATCCTCTTCGTCCTCTACATCATATCCAAGGTCCTCTTCTACGGGTTTGCCTTCTACTACTTCATCATGCAGTGGATATACCGCATTACGAGCATCCCCTTCCTCATCACCAACTGGCTCCAGCGCTGGCTCTCCAAGCCCTGGCGCGCGCTCTATAAGGAGAACTCGGGCAACGACCGTCGCAACGATGAGTTGGAAGGCTATCTGTTGCTGGCCAAGATACCGCTGTACATACTGCTCACGCCGATAAGACTGGTCAACGCCATCTACTTCAACCTCTTCGCCCACTGCACCTTCGAGATGTTCAACTATGTGCTCGAGGTCTTTGTGCCGAGCAGCGACAAGGAGGGCACCGACGATGCTATAGACTGGGCGCTGTGGCTGCCGTGGCGCATCATCAAGTACCCGATATGGCACATGTCGCTCACCGTCATCGAGAGCCTGTTCTGGACCGTCTTCGACACCTTCGTCCCCGCGCTTACCCTCTACCACGGCACCGACGAGACCGCCGCGCTCAACATCGTGATGGCGCCTGGCCGCTGCTGGCACGGCAACCGCATGTCGGGCATCTGGAACGTAGGCGCCGGCAACTTTGCCGGCAACGGCATCTACTTCGCCCCCGTGCGCAGCACCGCCACCCACTATTCGGGCGGCTGCATCATCATGTGCCGCGTGAGCCTGGGCAGCGTGCTCGACCTGGGCCTCGCCCCCTATCGCATATACCGCCAGTGTGGCTATGCCAATGCTTTCGACGTGACCCGCTACGGACTGAAGAACGACTACACCACGGGCGAATGGTGGCGCGGCGACCGCGAATGGTGGGAATACTGCATGTACGACTGGCAGAACCGCTACAACGAGAGCTGGCGCATACGCCCTCTCTATGTGCTCGACCTGGCCGACAACACCATCATGCGCATCCCCGGCGGCATGAGCCATTGGCTCTTCCGCAAGATGGTCATCAAGGATTTGTATACGTGGGCATCCAATTTGTAGCCACATCCTTGGGATATCTCAGAAATTATTCCTAAATTTGCAGACAATCAGAACAAAACATATATTACTAACCCTACAACCATTAACGATTATGGCAATAGAAAAGACATTGGTCCTGCTCAAGCCCTGCACCATGCAGCGCGGTCTGGCAGGCGAGATTATCAGTATTTTTGAGAAGAAAGGCCTGCAGATATGCGGCATGAAGATGATGATGCTCACCGACGAGCTGCTCTCCGAGCACTACAGCCACCTCAGCGAGAAGCCCTTCTTCCAGCGCGTCAAGGACGCCATGATGACAGCCCCCGTGGTGGCCATGTGCCTCAAGGGTGTCGACGCCATCGCCGCCGTGCGCGCACTGGCAGGCCCCACCAACGGCCGCAACGCCGCCCCCGGCACCATCCGCGGTTCCTACTGCATGAGTTTCCAGGAGAATATCGTCCACGCATCCGACTCTGCCGAGACCGCAGCCATCGAGCTCAAGCGTTTCTTCCGCGACGAGGAAATCATAGAGTGGGAGCAGTGCTACCACCCCTTCCTCTACGCCAACGACGAGTTCTAACACCCGCCAACTCATCATCCCCACCACGGGAGCAACCATAGCCCCGAAGGTGGCATCAGGATATAGCCCCACGGCCATGCCCGCTGCTATACCTGAAGCCGTCTTCGGGGCTTTTGCGTGTCTGCGCAGTCGGCCCGAGGGCCGCATCGCCGCTCCAATGACGGCTGAACTACGGGCGGAAACAGCGATTTTGACTTTTTTCTTCATGATTGTCATGCTTTTTTCGGTCTGCCCAAGCCGGGTATGGATTATTATTACTAAATTTGCAGTGACAACGAACCAATAAATAAGTATCTATATGGGTAACAAGCTGTTTATCTGCGCTATCGTGATGATGATAGCCGGCGGCATCTATGCCTCGCGCATCACGGGGCTCAACGCTGCGAAGTATCAACAAGTATCTGCCGTGGACGACGACACCCTCAAGGGCAAACCCGTAATCAAGGCCGACACCACCAAGCATGACAACGACACCGTAGCCAAAAAGAAGAAGGACGAGTATGCCGACATCATCAAGAAGGGTGGCACCGTGAAGGAAGGTCTATTCACCGTGCGCCATATCCAGGACAAGTGGTACTTCGAGATACCCGACACGCTCCTGGGCCGCTACTTCATGTGCGTGACGCGCTATACGGCTGTGCCCCAGAACTTCGGCAAGTATGCCGGCGAAGAGGTCAACGAGGCCACCGTCTATTTTGAGAAGCACGACTACAAGACGATGTACATGCGTGCCTACGTGCTCACCCAGCTGGCCGACTCGACCGACCGTATATCCAAGACTCTCCAGGCATCGACCATCGACCCCATCGTGGCGTCGTTCAAGATAATCGGCAAGAGCCCCAAGGGCCGAAGCATGATAGAGATTACCAATTTCTTCAAGAACGACAACAAGCTCACCACCAGCGTAAGATCATCGCTGGGCATGGTCAAGCTCGGCGGAATGATAAGCAGCCGCTCGTATATCGACACCATGAAGGTGTTTCCCATCAACATCGAGGTGGCCACCATGCGCACCTATGGTGCCACAGCCAACCGCAATGCGCCAGCCAGTCTGACGGGCTCGGTGACTCTGGGCATGAACACGTCGATGGTACTACTGCCCAGCCAGCCTATGCGCAAGCGTCTCTGGGACAAGCGCGTGGGTTACTTTGTCAACAATTTCACCCGTTTCTCTGACACCCAGCACAAGACCCAGCGTGAGTCGTTCATCGCCCGTTACCGTCTGGTGCCGCGCGATGTGAAAGCCTATCGTCAGGGACGGCTGGTAGAACCCGTGAAGCCCATCATATACTACATAGACCCGGCTACGCCCAAGAAGTGGGTGCCCTATCTCATCAAGGGAGTTGAAGACTGGAACGTGGCGTTCGAAGCCGCCGGTTTCAAGAACGCAATCCAGGCCAAGCCGTGGCCCAACGACTCCAACATGAGCGTCGACGACGCCCGCTACTGCGTGATACGCTATCTCCCGGCTGAGATAGAAAATGCCTACGGTCCCCACGTGAGCGACCCGCGCAGCGGAGAAATCATCGAGAGCCACATCTGCTGGTATCACAACGTGATGAGCCTGCTCACCAAGTGGTATATGGTGCAGTGCGGACCGCTCGACAAGCGCGCACAGACCATGACCTTCGACGACAAGCTCATGGGCGAGCTCATACGCTTCGTCTCCTCCCACGAGGTGGGCCACACCCTGGGTCTGCGCCACAACATGGGCGCCAGCCACGCCACTCCCGTAGAGAAACTGCGCGACAAGGCGTGGGTAGAGGCCCACGGCCACACCGCATCCATCATGGACTATGCCCGCTTCAACTACGTGGCTCAGCCCGAAGACAAGATTGGACCCAAGGGACTCTTCCCCCGCATCAACGACTATGACAAGTGGGCCATCAAGTGGGGCTACTCCTACCGCCCTGAGTTCAAGGACGAATATGAAGAGAAAGAGGCGATGATGACCGAGACCTCGCGCTTCCTGGCTGGTCATCCCCGCTGCTGGTTCTCGGGTGAGGGCCGCGACGAAGACCCCCGCTCGCAGACCGAAGACTTGGGCGACGACAACATGAAGGCCAACGAGTATGGCGTGAAGAACCTGAAGCGCGTCATCGCGGGTCTGCCCCAGTGGACTCATCAGGACAACGACCTGTATAGTGACCTGGCAGAGGTCTACAAGAGCGTGCGCGACCAGCTGCGCCGATACACAGGCCACGTCATCAAGCACCTGGGCGGCCGATACCTCAACAATATGCCCGGCACCAAGCCCGTAGAGATAGCTCCGGCAGCCATGCCGCTCGAGGCGATAGACTGGGTGGGCCGCAACATCTTCGAGGCTCCGCTGTGGCTGTACCCCGCCACCCTCACCGAAAAGACTGGCATCGACCCGTCGGCCGACATCGCCAACCAACAGAACATCGTGCTCTCGCGCGCCCTCTCTGCCGACATCATCGTCAAGATATACAACGACTCTTACCTCTCGCCATCGGCACTGAAGCTCGACGCCTACCTCTCGGCGCTGAAGGGCGCGGTGTGGAAGCCTCTGGCTGGCGACAACGGCATGAGCGACAAAATCAGACGCAGTCTGGAGCGCAGCTACCTGAACCGCGTCAACTCGCTGCTCAACCCCAAGGACAACAAGCCTGCACAGTCGTCGCTGATGCAGCTACTCTTTGCCTCGCGCAGCGGCGACAGCAACAAGGACTCTGATGCGGTGCTCTACCTCGTCCAGCACCTCGACGACATCGCCCAGTTTGTAGACAGCCAGGAGGCTGGCGCCAAGGGCATCGACAAGCTCCACTATCAGGACCTGCAACGCCAGATCAAGCTCATCCGTGAGCGCCGCACTACCGTAAAATAACGCAAGCGCAATGGTACTCAACTATATTTGGATAGGCTTCATCATCATCGCCTTTGTCATCGCCCTGGCCAAGCTCATCTTCCTGGGCGATGTCACGGTATTTCCGGCGCTCATAGACTCGACCTTCGCCTCGTCCAAGACCGCCTTTGAAATCTCACTGGGCCTCACGGGCGTGCTCTCGCTCTGGTTGGGCATCATGAAGATAGGCGAGCGCGGCGGGGTGGTCAACGTGCTGGCCAGGGCATTGTCCCCGGTGTTCACCCGGCTTTTCCCCGACATCCCCAAGGGTCACCCTGTGACCGGCGCGATATTCATGAACATCGCCGCCAATATGTTGGGACTCGACAATGCCGCCACGCCGCTCGGGCTGAAGGCGATGGAACAGCTGCAGACGCTCAACCCGAACAAGGAGACTGCCACCAACCCAATGATTATGTTCTTGGTGCTCAACACGTCTGGCCTCACGCTCATCCCCATATCCATCATGGTGTATAGGGCGCAGTTGGGCGCCGCCCAGCCCACAGATGTGTTTATCCCCATCCTGCTTGCCACCTTCTTCTCGACCGTGGCGGGCATAATCATTACCTCGATATACCAGCGCATCAACCTGCTCAACCGCACCATGCTCCTCACCCTGGGCGGCATGGCTCTGGTGGTGGGCGCCATCATCTGGGCCTTCGGCCAGCTGGACAAGGACCAGATGAACATTGTGAGCACATCGGTGGCCAATATCCTGCTGATGACTATCATTGTGGCATTTGTGCTGGCAGGCATGAAGCACCGCATCAATGTCTATGATGCGTTTGTCGAGGGTGCCAAGGAAGGTTTTACCACCGCCGTGCGCATCATACCCTATCTCGTGGCGATACTCGTGGCCATCGGCCTGTTTCGCGCGTCGGGCGCCATGGACATGCTCATCAACGGCGTGGCAACTCTGGTCAAGGCCCTGGGCGGCAACAGCGACTTTGTGGGCGCGCTGCCTACTGCGCTGATGAAGCCGCTTTCCGGCTCGGGAGCCCGAGGTATGATGGTCGACGCCATGACCACCTACGGCGCCGACTCGTTTGTGGGCAGACTGAGCTGCATCTTCCAGGGCTCGACCGACACCACCTTCTACATCCTCGCCGTCTACTTCGGCAGCGTGGGCATCCGCAATATGCGTCATGCCGTGCCATGCGGACTGCTGGCCGACTTCGCCGGAGTCATCGCCGCCATCGGCATCGCTTATTTATTCTTCTAAAACTCTACAGAAATGGCTAATTTAAAGAGTCTGGTCAAAGATACTGCCATCTATGGTATCAGCAGCATCGCCGGACGTTTCATCAATTATCTCCTGGTACCCATCCAGACGGCAGCCTTTGCCGCGGGCGGTGGCGAGTATGGCGTGGTGACCAACATCTATGCCTACACGGCGCTGCTGATGGTGATACTCACCTACGGCATGGAGACCACCTTCTTCCGGTTTATCAACAAGACCGAGGACGACCCCATGCGGGTCTATTCCACCGTGCTGGTATCGGTGGGAGTATCGTCGCTGCTGTTTGTCATCGCCGTCTTTGCGCTGCTGCCCCAGATAGCGGGATTTATGAAATACCCTGACCACCCCGACTGGGTGGCAGTGATGTTTGTGTGTGTCGCCATCGACGCCTTCAAGTGCATCCCGTTCGCCTACTTGCGCTACCAGAAGCGCGCCATCAAGTTTGCCTGCCTGCAGCTGGTCAACATCATCCTCAACATTATCCTCAACCTCACCTACCTCATCGTGCTGCCGGCTCTGAGGCTCAACCCCTTCGGGCTGTACGACGACAAGTTCACGCTCAATGTGGGCATGGTCTTCTACATCAACCTGGTGTGCACCGCCGTGGTAGTGGTGTGCTTCTGGCATGAGCTTACGGGCTTCCGCTACCGCTTTGACCGCGCACTTTGGGGCAAGATGATGCGCTACGCATGGCCGCTGCTCATCCTGGGCATAGCCGGCATACTCAACCAGACGCTCGACAAGATTATTTTCCCCTACCTCTATACCGGCGCCGACGAGAAGGCGCAGCTGGGCATCTATGGTGCAGCCACCAAGATAGCCATGATTATGGCCATGATTACCCAGGCGTTCCGCTATGCCTACGAGCCGTTTGTTTTCGGCAAAGCCAAAGATCGCGACAGCCGCGACACCTACGCCAAAGCCATGAAGTACTTCGTCATCTTCACCCTGTTGGCGTTTTTGGCTGTGATTGGATATATGGACATTCTGCGTTACGTCATCCGCGACCGCAGTTACTGGCCGGGGCTGCGCGTTGTACCTATCGTGATGGCTGCCGAGATAATGATGGGCATCTACTTCAACCTCTCTTTCTGGTACAAGCTCATCGACAAGACCATCTATGGCGCCTGGTTCTCGGGCGCGGGCTGTCTGGTACTGGTCGTGGTCAACGTGGTCTTCGTGCCGCGCTACAGCTACATGGCGTGTGCGTGGGGCGGAGTGGCAGGCTACGGCACGGCGATGCTTCTGTCCTACTTTGTGGGGCAGAAGAAATATCCCATCGACTATCCCGTCAAGGAGATGATGGTCTATGTGGCTCTTACCGCCGTGCTCACCGCCGGAATGACTGCTGCCAACAGACTGCTGCCTATGGGTGCGTCGCTGGCTGTCAACACCCTGCTCATCCTGGTCTTTGTGGCCTATCTCGTGAAGAGAGACTTCCCGCTCAGCGGGCTCCCCGTAATCGGTAAATACTTTAACAAACGATAATATGAGAAAGTTATTTGTCATCTTAGCCGCCTTTGCGGCTACCATCTCGGCCAAGGCCGACGAGGGAATGTGGACGCTCTACAACCTGCCCAACGCGGTGTACGAGCAGATGAAGGGCTACGGATTTGCTCTGCCCTACAGCAGCCTGTATCAGAGCGACGACGCCATCAAGAACTCAGTGGTAAACTTCTCGGGCTACTGCTCTGGAGTAGTGGTTTCGCCCGACGGACTGGTGTTCACCAACCACCACTGTGGATTTGAGGCCATACGCAGCCACTCTACCGTGGAGCACGACTACATGCTCAACGGCTTTTTCGCCAAGACCTATGCCGACGAGCTGCCCAACAAGGGCATGTTTGTGCGCTTCATGGTCGACCAGCGCGACATCACCCCGCTGCTCGAGAAGCGGGGCATACGCACCATGACCGCCAAGGAGCAGGCCAAGTTGCTTGACGAGGTCGAGAACGAGATGCTCAAGGAGGTACACGCCAAGGATGCCAACCTGGAGCTTGAGATCAAGCCTTTCTATGAGGGCAACAAGTATTATGCCACTACCTACCAGGAGTTCAGAGACCTGCGTCTCGTCTTTACTATCCCCAAATCGATGGGTAAATTTGGCGGTGAGACCGACAACTGGATGTGGCCACGACAGACGTGCGACTTTTCAGTGTTCCGAATCTATGCCGACCCGAAGACCAACGGCCCTGCTGACTACTCCAAGGACAACGTGCCATACCGTCCCAAGCACTGGGCACCCGTCTCGCTCGACGGCTACAAGGAGGGAGACTTCGCCATGACCGTGGGATACCCCGGCTCTACCGAGCGCTACCTCTCCTCATACGGTATACGTGAGATGCGCGACGCCGACAATGCTCCCCGCGCACAGATACGTGGTGTGAAGCAGGAGGTGATGATTCGCCACATGCGCGCCGACGAAGCCGTGCGCATCAAGTATGACTCCAAGTACGCGCAGAGCTCCAACTACTGGAAGAACTCTCTCGGCATGAACAAGTGCATCGACTCTGTGGGCATTATCCGCCAGAAAGCCGACTTTGAAGACCGCATTGTCGACTACCAGAAGTGGACGGGATACCTCAAAGGCAAGCTCGACATGGACAAGCTCGCCAAGTTCTACGCCCAGCGTTTCGACGCTGCACGCATGCTCACCGTCTGGGGCGAGACCTTCCGCCGCACCGCCGAGCTCAACAGCCGCGCCATGCGCATAGCCAACAACCCCACCGCCGTCAACCCCACCGCTGCCAAGAAGAAGCAGTACTATGTATTCAAGGACAACAGCGCCGAGTGGGATGAAGCGCTCGACCGCGACGTGATGGCTACGCTGATAGACAACTACCGCAAGTATGTGGCTGCCGACAAGCTGCCCGCCTTCTACCAGACCATCGCCGACCGCTTCGGAGGCGACACGCGCAAGTATGTAGACTGGCTGTGGGACAATACCATCCTCATGAAGAGCGGCAAGAAGATTATGCTCAACAGCAAGCAGCTCCTCAAAGACCCCGGATACCAGTATGGCAAGCAGCTCATGGACATCCGCACCGAGATATTGAAGTCGTACCTCCAGAATGCCGACTCCATCGACCTGCAGGAGCAGTATCTCTGCGACGCCAAGGTGCGCATGGAGCAGGAACTGCCCCACTACTCCGACGCCAACTTCACCATGCGCCTCAGCTATGGCCAGGTGGGTGGTTACATGCTTGGCGGCAAGCCCTCGGGCTACTACACCGAGGCAGAGAGCATCGTCAAGAAGATGGAGGCTGGCGACCGCGGCACCATCGACTACCAGGTAGAGCCTGTGATGAAGCAACTGCTCGGCGCCAAGGACTTTGGCAACTATACCGACAAGACCACGGGCAAGATGCAGCTCTGCTTCCTCACCAACAACGACATTACCGGCGGCAACTCGGGCTCTCCCATGTTTGATGGTAAGGGCCGCCTCATCGGTCTTGCCTTCGACGGCAACTGGGACTCGCTCTCCAGCGACATCTGGTTCGACAAGCGCCTTGCCCGTTGCATCGGCGTCGACATCCGCTTCGTCCTCTACATGATGGATCGTTGGGGCCATGCCGACCGCCTGCTCAAGGAGATGGGAGTGAAGTGATAAGGGGATAGGGATAAAACCGAGCCCCTCCCCGGCCCTCCAAAAGCCCCTCCCCAACCCTCCCCAGGGGGCGGGAGCTCATTCTTGCTGTTTCTTAGATAGTTAGAATGGTGGCCGCGATTGGGCTTTGGGGTTTTTCCGACCTATATTAGCAACGCTGTAGGTGTTGTGATTAGCTTTAGCGTCAAAGATAGTTGGTCTGTTGTGACCTGCATCTGCGAGTAACGCTTGGCTAAACGCAAGACTTACAGCGTTGCTTCTTTCTATGCCCGTTCCCCCAGGGTTGGGAGTTCGCCATAGGGCGCTATCATCCACCTTTCGATTATCTGATTTGCGCATCGGGATACCAACTACTACCATGGCGCCAATCGAGAGAAGACACGAGCCGCCAACAACGAGCATCCCATCGTCTGGACAACCATGTTCGTCACACCTTATTATATATATAATGGCGGAACATACACCCCTGAGCATGGTATGAGTACGTGGGAGGTACACTCGTATCAGCAGCGGCAACTCTGAACCGAAGGTCACCGGCGCGGCGCAGTGCGGCGCGGAAAGGTAATGGAGTTGCGATTACACAGCCCAGGGTTGCGGGCGAAGCACGCTACCCTGGGTAGCTGTACTACTAATATTGCTACTCTGTAAGAGTTGCGATTAGCCGTAGGCGTTACCCGCCGCGAGTCTGGACGCCACCTACCCCACTCCCGCAATTACGCATGGTGGTGGCGGAGCCAGCGAGGTGGTTTCCGCCCCATCCTCCACCGCGCTGCGGGGCAAAGATAAAAAACTGAGAGATTTTCTTTGCGTTGTCTGCGGTTTGCAGTAACTTTGCACTCAGAAAGTTAAGAATATCAAAATATTAAGACAATTATGGCAAAGAAAGCTTTATTGATGATTCTCGATGGATGGGGAATCGGACAGCATGGTAAGGGAGACGTTATCTTCAACACCCCGACACCTTATTTGGATTATCTCACCGCTATTTCCGCCCACTCAGAGCTCGCTGCTTCGGGCGAGGATGTGGGTCTGCCCGACGGACAGATGGGCAACTCAGAGGTGGGTCACCTCAATATCGGCGCCGGCCGCGTGGTCTATCAGGACCTGGTCAAGATTAACCGCGCCTGCAAGGACGGCTCTATCCTGAAGAACCCCGGCATCGTGGCTGCCTACAGCTATGCCAAGGAGAACGGCAAGAAGCTCCACCTGATGGGCCTGACCTCAACTGGCGGCGTACACTCTTCACTCGACCACCTCTTCAAGCTGATTGAAATCTCCAAGGAGTATGGCCTGGACAAGACCTTCGTACACTGCTTCATGGACGGTCGCGACACCGACCCCAAGAGCGGAGCCGGATTTATCCAGCAGATTGCTGACACCTGCGCAGCCAACGGCGCTCACATCGCCAGCATCATCGGCCGCTTCTACGCCATGGACCGCGACAAGCGATGGAACCGCGTGAAAGAGGCTTACGACCTGCTCGTCGAGGGCAAGGGCAAGGAAGCCACCGACATGGTTAAGGCCATGGAGGAGAGCTACGCCGACGGCGTGACCGACGAGTTTGTAAAGCCTATCGTCAACTCGACCGTAAACGGTACCATCGAGGAGGGCGATGTGGTAATCTTCATCAACTTCCGCAACGACCGCGCCAAGGAGCTCACCCAGGTGCTCACCCAGCAGGATATGCCCGAAGAGGGTATGCACACCATCAAGGGTCTGCAGTATTACTGCATGACTCCCTATGATGCCAACTTCAAGGGCGTGAACATACTCTTCCCCAAGGAGAACGTAGAAGACACTCTCGGCGAGTATCTCAGCAAGCACGGCAAGCGCCAGCTGCACACCGCAGAGACAGAGAAGTATGCCCACGTGACATTCTTCTTCAACGGCGGTCGCGAGGCTCCATACGAGGGCGAAGACCGCATACTGGTTCCCTCTCCCAAGGTGGCTACCTATGACCTCAAGCCCGAGATGAGCGCCTACGAGGTGAAGGACAAGCTGGTGGGTGCCATCAACACCCAGGAGTATGACTTCATCGTGGTCAACTTCGCCAACGGCGACATGGTGGGCCACACCGGTGTCTACAACGCCATAGCCAAGGCTGTGCATGCCGTAGACTGCTGCGTGCGCGACGTCATCGAGGCTGCCAAGGCCAACGACTACGAGGCCATCATCATAGCCGACCACGGCAACGCCGACAACGCCATCAACGCTGATGGTACGCCCAACACCGCACACTCGCTCAACCACGTGCCCTTCATCTACGTCACCGACAACAACAGCGCCACCGTCAAGAACGGACGCCTGGCAGACGTGGCTCCCTCTATCCTCCACATCATGGGACTGGAGCAGCCTGCCGACATGACCGGTGAGAACCTGATAGAAGACAACAAGTAATCACATACAGCGAAAGCTACAATAACCCTGAGAGCCGCGACTGACAACAGCCGCGGCTCTCTTGTTTTTATGCCCGCAGCTGGGCTTGCCACCGACGCGCAGCACCAGCCCACCGACGGCAAGGCCATCAGCCCAGGCGCAGAGCGGGCTGCAGCCACCGTGTTGACCACCATCGCCGGCTCGTAACGGAAGGCACGAGCCCACGTAACATAAGATACGTAAGCTCGTGCCTTACGATACGAGCTCACGTATCCTAAGTCCCGAGCCAGCCAAGAGCCCCACAGCGGCAGCCCAAACAGCCTCTGCGACGGTCGGAGCAGCCTCTATGCTGCCGAGAATGACCGAGCAACCCACCGACCACACCTCTACTGCGCCGGCTGCCCATACCCCCATAACACAAATACACCGCTCCATCCCTCGGGACGAAGCGGTGTATTGCTATAGGGTTGTCGGCAGAGCCTTAGTTCTTGAGGAAGTACATACCCTCGTCGTTGCTGGTGTTGTAGTTGGCCTGGTAGATGTTGTCGTAAGAGGCGGTAAACGAGCTGGCAGCAGCCTGAGAGCTGGCCACGATAGAGATACCGCAAACATAATAGTTACCCATCTTCTGGCCAGCCTTGAAGTACTTGTACTTGAGCGACTTGTTGTCAGAGCCGAGAGTGAGCCACAGCCAGTCGTACTTGGTGGTCGAGAAGTCCTTGGGCTGGAAGTTGTAGTTACCCCATCCGTTGTTTGCCGAACCTTCGGGCAGATACATGCAGTACTTGTACTTGTCGTTGCCGGTGGGCTGACCCTCGCGGCAGTCAAACATGATACCTACCTTCACGGTCTTCTTCTCGTAGTCGATGGCGATGGTGCCGTCGAGCACTGAGTCGAAGTAGAGGCCCTTGATACCGAAGTTGTTGGTATAGGTATTGCCGTCGGGACCAGTGAGGGTCTCGCCCTTGCGAGGCTTGCCGAAGGTACAGGGCATCTTGCTGGTACTGGTGGAGCCACCCCATGACTTGGAGGCGTTGAACTGCTTGGAGTAGAGCGTCCACTGACCGCTGAAGTCGTTGACGCCAATCTGGGTGACGATATACTTGCGACCGTTGTCGAGCACCATGGTACCCTTACGGATAGAGCCGGTAGTATTGGCCTCGATGGTGATGACACCACCGCTGAGGGTCATCCACTTGGGAGCCGTTACCACGTTGCCGGTAACATCCTCGATGGTGGCGGCGGCATCGTCGTACCAGAGGTCGTACTCGCGTGAGTTGAAGTCTACCTTAGAGACCACAGTGTTGTCCTCGCCGGGCTTCACCGCACCGAGACGGAAGACACCAGAGAAGTTGGCATTGTCGATGGTAGCAGCGAGAGTCACACCGTCGTAGCTGGCCTGGGGCCAAACCACTGCGTAGGCGGTCACCTTGCGGGCGGCGGCGTCAATCACGGCGGGAGCCACTACCACATCGCCAGTGGTGCTTGTCACGCCTTCACCGGCAGTGAGGGCCTTGCCATTGTCCATGACGAGCTTGTTGATGAGACCTGAGAGGGTAAGGCGGGTGTTGGCAACAGTAGGCTCATCGGCGTCGGTAGGGAACTGCACATCAATCTTGACCACTGCGGTCTGGTAAGCCAAGGTCACATTGGCGCTCTCGCCCACGGCGGTGGTGGCGCTGATGACCGAGTGCTGGCGCACCCACTCCTCGGTACCTGCCTGGGTACCAAACTCCTCGACCACTACGGGCTTGCCGTCCCAATTGATTTTGCAGGCGGGGTTGTCCCAGGTGAGCAGCATGTTGGCGGCGTCGTTGGGCACAGCCACGCGCTGGGCGCTGAAGGTGGCGGTAGAGCCGGTCGACTCGGCGCAGCGCAGGGTCTGCGTGCGGCCGGTCTGGGTGCCGTCAGACTTCTGGAAGGTGACGTGGAGCACGTCGCTCAGGCTGAACGCCTTGAGTGCGCCGTAGGTATTGGCGCCAGGCACTTGGGCAGTGACACTGATGTTCTTCATCGACACGTTGGCCTCTGAAGATTCGCTTACGTCCTCGGCATTGTCGCTACAGGCCACGAGACCCAGCAGCGCTACCAGCATGGAGGCGTATGTCAATATTCTTTTTTTCATGATTTGTTCGTTGTTTTGAGTTATCATTAGGTTTATCATCCGCAGAGGAGACGGGGACCGGAGCCCTGCGCTCCTCTGCGGCGATTACGTAAGGGATGATTAGTCGAGTGACTTCCAGTAAGGATTGCCGATGCGCTCCTTCTGAGGAATCTCCCATGTGAAGTGACTGATCTGAGTGTTGCTCCAGTGGTTAGCTCCACGCTTGTGCTGGGTGCCCCAACGCTTCTGGTTGTAGAAGGCCCAGTCGCCCTCGCCCCACATCTCGATGCGCCACTGCAACTTGACCATATCCATGGTACTCATGCCAGCCATAGTGTTGTCGCAGGTCATCGTGGGACGGCCCTCGATGGTGCGAGCCTCAAGCAGCTTGTTGAGGGTCTGCTTGGCCATGGCGTCCTGGCCGCTCTGGGCATAAGCCTCGGCGAGCATGAGCCATACGGCAGAGGTGCGCAGATAGATATTGTCTGACACGGTGTACTTGTTGTCATGCATCTCACCGTTGTGACCGATAGACGACGATGCCGCCCACTTCAGACTGGTGTACTTGGGCATGGTATAGCTGTACCAGGTAGAGTCGTTGTTCTCAAAAGAGTAGATGGGATAGTTCTCAAAGTCATCGGCGAGGATACAAGCCTTGCGGCAGTCATTGTCTGACAGGGCATTGTAGATATCGGCATCGACCTGATAGTAGCCCGAAGGACCGCGCTTGAGGGCGTTGAAGCCGCCGTTGGTCCAGAACATGTTGCTCGAACCGCGGGCACTACCAAAGATACCCTCGGGGTTCTTCTCCCAGTTGTAGAAGGCGTTTTCCTCGGCGTTATACTCCTTGCCACACCATCCGTTGTCGTTGCGGGCAGCTACAGAGGCGAGCTTAGACTGGTCCATACCATAGTCACTGGCCTTGATAAAGTTGGGATAGTAAGAGAGCAGCTCTGTGGCGCCATCGATGACGGTAGCCCAGTCCTTGCGGTCCATGGCGGCGCGGCAACGGTAGTACTGAGCCACAGCGCAGTTGATGCTGTAGACCACATCGGAAGTGTGACCGCTCAGATAGCCCTTGGTACCGATGGAGGACTCATGGAAAGACTTGACAGCCTTGTCGAAATACTCCTTGATGGTAGCCCAGGTCTCAGCCACCGACTTGGGCTCGGTGGCGGGGTTGTAGGCGTAGTCGTTGTAGATGGGCCAACCCTGCTTGGTCTCGGAGGTGACGTCCTGGAGGTCGGTGTAGCGCTCCATGAGCATGGTGTAGCCGATGGCCTTCATGGTGAGGGCCTGGGCCTGGTAGCCCTTCATCTTCTTGTCTTCCTTGACGTTGTCGTCGCTGAGATACTGCATGGCCTTGATGGCATTGGTAATCTTGTAGACGGGGCCGAGGTAGTAGCCATAGTTCTGTATATCATCGTTAGTCTGCCAGTAGGTCACGCTGGGGCTGTTCTGGTACCACTGGTTGTAGGTACCCTTGTTGGCAGATGAGCCTTCGACCACATCGCCCGACTGCATGAATCGGCGCAACTCGAAGTTGGACTCGTAGGCATAGCCGTTGGAGTAGCCGCCGTTGAGCGCGGCATTGTAGATATTGATGTAGCCGGGAAGAACCGATACGAGTCCTGCCACCACCTTGTCCTTCTTCTCTTCGTCATCACCCTGGAGGATGTTGTCGATGTCGTCCTTGGTGAAGTAGTTGGGGTTATTGACATCCAGGCGGCTGCTACATGCCGAGACTCCCGCTACGAGCAGGGCTGCGGCAACTATATTCTTATATATTCGTTTCATATCTTCTGTATATATAATGGTCAGTGATTTAGAATTCGAGGTTAAGACCCAGAGTTATGGTCTGCATCTGAGGATAGATGTATGTATCGACCTCCTTGCCACCGATAGCCGACATAGAGGGGTCTACACCCTTCTGGGCAGAGAAGATGAGCAGGTTGTCGGCAGATACAAAGGCGCGCAGCTTGCTGATACCTATCTTGCGAAGCAGATTCTTGGGTACGGTGTAGCCCAGAGTGATGTTCTTCAGACGGAAGTAAGAGGCGCTGAAGAGTGCCATGTCGGTGTACTTGTGGCTGCCGGGGAGGAGGACACCATCGAGATAGTAGTCGCCGCCAGAGCTGTTGAACCACTGCATAGGATACTTGGCACCGGTGTTGTCGGGAGTCCAGGTAGCGCCTACGACATCCTTGGAAACAGGGATATTGGAGCCACCGAGGGTAGAACCGCGGAAGAGGTGCTGGGCATACTCCATAGAGAAGAACTTGCCACCGAGCTGGTAAGCAGCTACGATACCGAGGTCGAAGTCTTTCCAGCGCAGATTAGTGGTGATACCGCCCATGACATCGGGGATGGCGCTGCCGCACTCGTACTCTGAAGCGTCGGCTGCCACGGTAGTCTTCACGTTATCGCCCTGCTTGTACTCGGCATAGCGGCCACCGTTGGCATAAGCGCCGTTGGCATCGGGATGGGTGTCAGCATAGGTCACGCGGTGCCAGTACATAGGCAGACCCGAAGCCTGGTCTACGCCGGCATACTTGTACATATAGAGATTGAAGAGGTCCTTGCCCTCGCCACGGAGGTAGAAGTCGCCACGTCCGGCATGGCTGGCTGTTCCGGCCTGAGCCATATCCTCGGTCTGTACGACCCATGTGCCCTTGGGCACGTCCATGGTGTTGTCCCAGTTGGGTATCTGGTCGGCAGGCACCTTGACGAGCTTGGTGGTATAGTGGGTGGCGTTGACGCCTACGCTCCAGGTCCAGTCCTTGGTACGGATGATGTCGGCGTCGAGCTCGATTTCGATACCGGTGTTGCGTATTTTGGCAGCATTCTTCTGCAGCGTGGTCGAGCCCATATTGGCGAGCGGCGAAACCATCTGGTTGTAGAGCGCATTGGAGGTGAGGTTGTTGTAGTAGTCGATGGCACCGGTGAGGCGGCTTCCCAGTACAGAGAAGTCGAGACCGAGGTCGAACTGGTGGATAACCTCCCAGGTGAGGTCGGTACGTACGAGGTTACCGCCGGTGATGGTGGTCACCTTGGGCACGCCTGTACCTGTAGCACCCTCCTGCCAGGCTGATACGCCGTAGCCGTAGGTCTGGTTGAGGTAATAGCTGGTGAGTCCGTTGGAGTTACCGGTGACACCATAGCTCAGACGCAGCTTGGCATTGTCGAGCCAGGACTTGGCGCTCTTCAAGAAGGGCTCCTCAGAGAAGCGCCAGCCGGCGCCCAGAGACCAGAAGGTACCCCAGCGGTTGTCCTTGGTAAACTTGGAAGAGGCATCGCGACGCAGAGAGGCTGATGCATAGTAGCGCTCGGCGTAGTTGTAGTTGGCGCGACCCAGGTAAGACTCGGTGCGGTAGGTATTGAGACCCCAGCTCGGAGTAGCGGTGTTCTCACCACCGTAGTTGGTGTAGTGGCCTACGAAGTTGCCAGGGATGATATAACCGGGCAGAAGCTCGTAGGAAGTACCGAAGTTGACATCCTTGCGGTCGAGGTCTTCATACTCGTGACCTACCAGAGCGTCAACATGGTGCTTGCCGAAGTCCTGGTCGTAAGAGAGCAGCTGCTGGGTGTTGATGATGCGGCGGGTATAGGTCTTGAGACCGAAGCTGCCCTGACCGCTGGCACGTCCGGCGATACTGTTCATATAGGAAGTACGACGCCAGTGCTGCTCGTCCATGTTGAAGTTGATTGTGAAGTTGAAGTGGTCGAGGAAGTCAATCTGGGCAAAGAAGCGGCTGGTCCAGTTGATGATATCCTGACGCTCCATGTTGGTGCGGGTGATATACATATAGTCGCTGCCGAAGTTGCGGTCGGCTACATGGTTCTCACCGAGAGGAGACCAAGACTTGTTGTAGACATTGAGGATGTTGCCCTTGTCGTCGGTAGCCACAGTGCCGTCTTCGTTCATCTGATAGACGGGGTAGATGGGCGACCAACCCTTGACATGGAGCATGGCGTTACCGGAGGCACCACCAATCTGGCGAGAGCCCCACTTACCTGCCTGTGCGCGGGTCTTGGTGTTGGAGTAACCGATGTTGGCGCCTACTTTCAACCACTTCAGCACCTGGGCATCCATATTGGCACGGCCGCTGTAACGACGGAACTCACTGCTGAGCAGGAATGAGGGGTCGTCCTGATAGCCGAGAGAGAAGTAGTAGTGGGCCTTGTCGCTACCACCGCTGGCAGAGAGGTTGTACTCCTGGCGGAAAGCGTTGCTGAAGAGCAGGTCAGAGGCGTCGCCGCTGTAGAGCTGGCGGGCCAGGGGGTTCAGACGGCCGGTCTCGGGGTCGATAAGGTAGGCTCCGGTCATGGTAGAGCTGGAGTTGCTGCCTGAGCCGGTGTTGGTATAGATGGCACCGGGCACGTTGTAAGCCATGTTGTTCTTGAGCAGGTTCTTCTGGAAAGCGGTCTCGCTGTTGTTGTAGTCGAAGAGGTGCTGGCTGGCGAAGAGGCGGGCCTCGGCGTCAGAGTGGTTGG
>ERZ779852.114-NODE-114-length-89000-cov-6.743920_pt1 | contig 89000 bp, 82 predicted proteins | sample MGYA00511559_ERZ779852 | MGnify/ENA primary metagenome ERZ779852 (study PRJEB29588, sample SAMEA2157977) | human gut metagenome | biome: human gut; feature: human-associated habitat; material: faeces | place: Denmark | collected 2008/2010 ...
CCACTCTCCATTGCTTTGCTCCGGTTGAGAAGGAGTAACCGTATTTTCTTTTTCTGCCTGCTTACTACAACCAATCATTATAGCTACCACAAGTACCAAAATAAGCGCTGCAGTATATCGCTTCATATGATTCCCCCCTTGCATAAAGTGTTTCTATCCTCTCATGTAAATACCAACAGGATCCGTTACCGTACCGTTCTGTTCCTTTTGGCAGCCATGACAACACACGTCATAAGTGCAATCGTTCCAAAGAGTACAAAGCCTGCAAATAGCGCATCGCTCTCGCCGTGTTGAGGACTTTCCGCAATATATGCAGTCATGCCAGTACCTGTAGCGGGGTTTTCCCCTGGTGCAAGACTCGAAAGATAGAGGTTTTGCTCCTCCACAATTTCAGCCAGCTGCTGAGCGTATGTCAGCAGTTCATTGTCTATTGCGACAATCCCACCATTCTGCGTTGTGAATACATCGCCATTGACGCCCTTGAAATTCGCAGGAACAAATTTGGCCTCATCTCCATCGTTCAGATAGTAAACAAAGCCTAACCCTTCCACGAACATAAACTTAGCATCCATAGCAACGACGGGAGTATTCCCAGCAGTAGTGCGCTTTCCGTTTCTATCAGAAGTAGCGATTCCGGCAATACTGTCCACGAAGTCCACGGACTTGCTTGCATCATTAGAAGGCATAAACATATGAATATCATCGGCATTGAAAATCATTACACCTTCAAAGCTCCCCTGCGCATCAATAGCATCAGAGACGTACAGTTGTTTTCCACCAAGAGCAAATGGTTCATAAACAAATTCTCCAGTTTTTGCATAGTCGAGCAGACTGCCATAATAAACAGGCATCATTGTACCTTCGTCCACAATAACGCCAAATTCCTGGAGAGTTGCATTGGAAGCCGTCTGCCTCATTTCTGCAAGCACCGCTTCTCTTTCTGCCTTTTCCGCATGTATAGCGAAAGAATTACCAGATGTCTCTGCCGCAAATGCCGTAACTATGAGAAGTAAGCACATGCTCATTGCACAAATAATTGCTATTACACCTTTCATTGTATTCCTCCTGTTACAATGTGTTTTGTTCACTCCCAGCACATTAGTTTTGGGAACTCCTCTAACGCGTTTAGTTCATCACCGGCAATACTGAATCCATGTGAGCTGCCCAGAATGTGTCGAGATTGGGAAAGACGCCGAGCTAAATATAGAGCTGGAGTAATATGTATCCGTTCGATCCCACGGATCAAGGATTCTATACTTGTCGGTGGAAGCATTATAGCTCTTAATAACAACGGAATGTCCTCCAAAGCCCGAGATGTACATGTTTCCAATCAGATATTTTCCGCTTGCCAAGTCATCCTTAATGCTCTGGATATCGTAAGAAGATAGCGTGTCTGGATAATGTCCGAAAGTACCCACACTCACGCTACTATTCGCCGCATAAGAAAGTGCAGCTTCCTTGTCAGAATCAACTCCATCTAAATTGCCATCGGAGCCCTTTACATACATCACAATGCTGCGCTGAACACCATCCGCGGTATATGCTCCATTCGCATTCACTCCGTAATATGGTACGTTATCTCTTGGTCCCGAATGCAATCCGTTTGTATCGCTCAGAACTGCGGCGGTGCTATCAATCCACGCTCCACCGTTGTTCTCTGCAACCAGTTTTGCTGCAGTTGCCCAGCACCACAGATTTTTATTCTGACCATCCGGTTTTGGCGCCCTAACTGTCGCTGCAAGGCAAATCACTGTCGAAGTAACTATAATGCATAGTACACATCCAATCGCAAGAATCCTTCTAAATCTTTTCACTTAAATCCTCCTTGTCTGTTGCGATGACTTTTCGTGTTCTTCCGCGTTATAGCTGCACTGGACTCACCTCCCACTCTGATGATAATCAAAGATAATTTTATACTAGTTGCTTAACTGGAATACTTTTCCGCATGATCAATAAGTCGTCCGTTCTCATCATAAACCGAGATATACAATGCTGCACGATAAGCATAATTACTGGGCAAATATTGTTTAGATCCCGAAATCTTAAATGATCCGCTTCCGGAAAAATCTTCACTCGCAACAAGGTAATAGTCCTTATATGTAAGACCGTCATCATAAGATATCTGCAAATACAGCACCATTGTGGTAGTAGCAGCGCTCCCTATATTCACACTACCAGTACATACCCCGGCTGTACCTGACCTTTGAATAACCACTTGTGGATTCATAATATTCGTGTACCGTAAAGGTTCCACCGTAATATGATTCGTGACTGCAAAAGCAGGTAAAGCCGCAAACGCGAGAATGCACAGAGCCAAGAGCAGAGAAATTGTCTTTTTCATCGTGACTACCTCCGATTATGTTTTAATGTTTTACCTTATATACGAATTAGAACGGCATTTTGCAACAAAAAATCTCCGAATCTGCGCTTTGCACAAATTCGGAGATTGTTTTTTGTCCACTTTCACTTTGCCTATCTAAGCAGTTGAATACTCTCTGCGAATCTTATCACTTCCTCAGTATCCTCGTTTGATAACAGGCTTAACATACATCCACCAACTTGCCACACAATCGATGTTTTCCCATCTTTTAGATTGTATATGCCTTCGCTATTATTGATTATAATCGAGCGAGTAATCTGAGCATTTTCGGAGTCAACATCAATTGAACCCTGCGCTCCAGAAGCAGTTTGGTTAAACTGAATAAACTTTTCGCCATTTGTATATCTGACAATCAGCAATATCCCTTCAAGATCATCGTACTCCGATAGCCCATACCCCTCTGGCAAGTATGTTGGGGCAAAACAGTGCTCCCATGTATAGAGATCCGCATCAATGAATGCGTCGGAAACAGTGGGATCTACCTGTACAAGGGTATATCTATCCTCGTGGGAGAACAGTATCTTGTATATGGCATCCCTAACCGGTGCGGACGCAGCAAACACGGTGGTCAGAAAAATGAAGAAGGTGAGGAAAACGACAGCCGCTCTCGTGACTACCTTGGCAGAGGTTCGCCACGCCTTCTGACCGACCGCCTTCCAATGCTGCTGTCTCATTGCCCGGTCAACGGCATGTTCCGTACTCTCCATGCCAGCCGGAAGGTCCGGGCGTTCTGCCACCGCAGCACGCAGGTTGGCGTCTTCGCGTTCAAAGTAGCGGACAAGCGCCATCTTCAGCAGCAGCTCCTCCTGCTCCTCTTGTAATCTATTCTTGCTCAGTGGACACTCGTAATTCATCTCATATTTCCTCCGGATCAAAAACTGCAAATGCGTTTTTCCTTGCGCGGGTCAGGCACATTCTTACGCTGCTTGGTTTGATACCTAATACTCTTGCAATTTCCTCATCGCCCATGTCCAGCAAATAGCGATACTTCAAAATGTCCCGATCGCTCTCCGAGAGTTTTTCCAACCCCCGGCTCAAAATATCGACCCGCTCCATGTTGATGAAGGCTTTTTCGTGCTCCTCCGCGGCGCCGCTCCTGTCATCCGATATGCAATCATTTGCGCCAACGCGCACCTTGCTCCGGCTGCGCCAGCGGTCGATCGCTGTTGTTTTTGTCGAGGCGATTGCATACGGGAGGATCTGGCTTTTGGGCAGTGTTCTGAGCGCAGGGATCCTGCCCATTAGTTTGAGCAGTGCGTCATGAACTGCATCTTCTGCTTCGCCGTGGTCGTGCAGTATATCAAGTGCCTGGTAGTACATCGCCTTTTGGCACTGCTCGTAGAGGTTTATCATAAAAACGCGGTCAGCGTCATCTTCGATTGCCAGAATAAAAAGTGGGATCACGGGGTTTTCCTCCTGCTATGCGGTCGCGGTTGCTATATGTGTCATCTCATTTCAGCTAAATATTAACAGAACTGCTGCGGAAAATCAATTAAAATGTCCCCCTCTTTCGGTCAAACTTTGAAAGAAGGGGAAATTATGCATAAAGACAGGATATTGTTGGTGTTGTGGTGAGGCTCTCTGCTTTTTGCAAGTCGACTACAAATCGACCATCGGAACCAATAATCTGGTGGTAGCTGTAATAGCTTGTGCAAATCTCACTGTTTTTCAACCTTGTATATCGTATATCCAGCGTCCTTTGCAACCTGCACAAACCTCTCAAATCTTTGGTCCGTAACACTCCCGGACGGAAATGATTGGATTGCCTCATTTTCTCGCGCGTTCGGATCCGCCTTTATGCTGTTGATTAAGTGTACTTTATAGGTTATCACCTCGCTGAGTCCATCATTTTTGTATTGAAAAACATATTGTAGATTTTTCGAGTTTTCATTCTTGACCATAATCTTAATTTTCACTCCTCATCATCACAGTTAGAGCTGCGTTAAGGGGGCGATAACAGGGATAAGCATAGAGGCAATAACTTCAGAAGCGCACCAATAACACAGGCTCAAAAATCGGTTAACCCAAAGTCTCTACATACTTTGCAAAAAAGTCAGGCATCGCAGATGATATGTGTCCTTGATCCTTTGCAGTCAAGGATACACTTTTAGCAGCACTTGTTTCCGTGTGACTGTTTGTACGACAGCTCAGAGACGGTGCGACTGCACCCACTCCAATAGCGCGTCGTAATTCATCGCGCCGGAGGCGACGGCAAGTCCGACCTCAACGACCTCATCATTGGTGCAGTCCAGACGGATGCCGTTTACCTCAAGGAAGGTCAACATCACATACATTCCAATACGCTTGTTGCCGTCCACAAAGGCGTGGTTGGAAATCAGCGTGTAGCCCAACCGCGCGCCCTTTTCCTCTTTGGTCGGGTAGAATTCCTGGCCGCCAAAGCCGGAAAACGCATTTTCCAGAGCAGATTCCAGCAGGGCTTCGTCCCTGATGCCGACACTCCCGCCGGTCTCTTCAGCGATTAGCTTGTGGAGCAGCAGCACCTTGTCCTTTGAAAACTTGATCATTTTGCCAACTCCAAAAACGCGGATTTATATTTTTTCAAGATCCTCGCCGCCACAAAATCGATTTTCTCGTCGTCCGTCATATCGATCAGGGGAGAATTATCCAAGTCAACCAGCATGTATTTGGGGCGATTGTTTTTGAAAATAACGGCCTGCCCGTTCTTTTCAGCAATTCGCGTTACCCGGGAGAAGTTCTGGTTGGCATCCGTTACGGAAACGATCGTGTTCGTGTCAATAGTCATAGGAACACCTCCTTACAAAATCTATTATACGCAAATTATAGGTGGAAATCAACCTATTTTTGTGTTTCTCTAAAGCTCTTTCTCATAACAGATCATTCTTCCAATTTGTATGTTTTGCCGCGCTATCAAAGAGTTCAAAAAGAAAAAAGCCAGCTGCCTTGGGAAGCAACTGGCTTTTTAAGTGCCCAAGAATCCCATGGATTTGTCCATGGGGAGTGTCAAGTCGCAGAAAACCTTTCTCGATAGAGACTATCCTGCACCAGCTAATTCATCAACTCAGTTATCCCGCACTTTAAGGTCTTAGCAAGACGCATAACAGTATCGAGCTGCGCCTTATTAAGGTCTTTGCTCTTCCTTTCGTATGCACGGATAGTATTGAGCGAGACACCGGACACTTCGGCAAGCTCCTCCTGCGTTAACCCACAGTGCCTTCTTACCGTTTTTAGGTTGCTGTCGCTCTTTTCGAAGTGAGCGTCGAGCACCTCATAACTCTTTTCGGTATCTGCCTCGTGAAGCGTTTCATAGAGCCCAAGCAATTCCTCGTATGGGATCGTGCCAAGAATGCATTTGAATGTGCGCCCTGAGTACCATTGGTAATGTGTTAGTATCCAGCCAACCCAGTAAGCAGAACTTCTCTCATAGCTTTCGATAGGTTCTGCATCGCAGACCTTGCCTGTGGTTTTTTCCTCGACTTCAAAAAAAAGCTCCATGCCGCTTTTGCCTGCGATGTACTTTGGATTGCCGCTTTCTATCTCCCCTGCGATATCGGATTGGATGAAACGTTTAAGGAAGTCTTCTCCGTTCATGCCAAATCCAATTACCGCATCATGGAGCATATTCCCAACTGTGCGGGAAGCCTTACTCAAATAAAGCTGACTGTAGGCGTGCGTCGTCATTTCCCATGCCCTCCCTCATGATATCAAGGACGAAAATGTCATCCATGAGCTGCTGCAGGTCTTTTTTATGGCTTGCATATGCGGTTCGCGCATCCTGATCTCGTTCTGCTCTCTTGTAGTAATATTCCCGATAGTCGGCAACTTCATAGCTAATAAACTTCACTCGATCGAAAGAGCGTCTTGAGAGCAGCACAACCTGTTCGCCAAGCATTCCAAGATGCATTGCCATGTTCAAGTCCCGCAATGAGATAGTGTTATTTACAAAGTCCTCTGCAAAGGAAAAATAAGAATCATCAGCTCTATAGCCAATCATCACATCCACTGCGGTTGTATCCGGCATAAAGTGGTCTATGATATATTCTCTCGCGCTATTGCCCACCGAAGATGTGATATCAAACTTCCTATGAGCAAGCAAAACGGCAAGCCAGTTCAGAATGTTGAATTCATCCCCTGTCAGGCGCATCACATTCAGCCCCTCAAGAGACAGCTGATACTTATTCGAGTAACCGTCATTCTTTATCTGGCATGCCCACTCTTTTGCGAGCTCTTTGTTCTCCGTACAGTAAAATCCTCGTCCGTAATCGTTGTGTTCCTTTCCTATACCGAATTGCGGCACTTCCACAATCTGTTGAGAGCCGTGATAGATAATCATACTTTGTTGCATAATCGCCTCCTGCAGTAATACCACGGTATTAGCTTGTTTCTATTGTAGTACCGTGGTATGAGTTTGTCAATGGTATCGTCAAAATTGCACTCAAATACACAAATAAACTATTCCCGGCAGGGACCTCCAGCTATCTGGAGATCGGCTGAAAGGACACGAGAATGATATCGTGCGAATTCCCGTTGCAGGTGTAGCACAGGATACCGTCCGGGCAATGGTCACTGTAGAGCGGCGTGTGATCCGCATCAGACAAGTGATCGCCACAGTTGTAGCCCTTTTCGACCTGTGTACAGATATATTCCTCTCGAAAATCGCCGTAATCCATATACGCGTTCATTCCGATCGACGCATTTTTCAGCGCCCAGAAGCCCTGATAGTCATGATCCGCGATCACATACATATCGTAACCGGGTCGGCGCACCAACTCGTCGAGGCAGCACGCGCTATCCACGGAATCCGTGATACGCTGCATAAGGGCGTAGTCGTAGTTCTCGTAGTAGCATGCTACATTGATGCCGATGTCGGGAACGACCCAACGACCAAGTGCACCACCATCCACGGAGCGCCGCGCACAGCGATCGTAGGAATGTTCCGGGTCGCCGCAGTACCCGCAGACAGGCGAAGGCTCCGCGTGAGACGGAGTCTCCTCCACCTCCTCCGCGGAGAAGCACTGGCCGAGAGCAGCAGCGAGAGCTGCCGCTTCCTCTCCGGCGTCGCGCTTTAACTTTTGCACGGATGCTACATTCACCACGGAGACGACCGTCGCCGCAGACGCGGGACGGGCAGCCGCCACATGTTCTTCCTGCCATACTGCACGCTCAGGCATTCCGCACCCACCTGGAGCCCGGCGGACAAAATCGCCCCGGATACGGCAACACGCAAGGCGGCAATCCATATTGCATGCCTGATTTTTCCGAGAATCATGCTTTTTTCGCCCCTCTCCTTCTTTTTCGGTCGGACACAGGCGCTGTATCCAGAAAATAATCCGCGGACACATTGTACAGGCGGCACAGCGTCACCAAGTGGTGAATCGGCATCTCATTCGCGCCACGCTCATAGCGGGCATACATCGTCTGAGAAGTGTTCAAAACCTCGGCGACCGCACACTGCGTAAGTCCGTGTATTTTTCGCTGATCTCGCAGCTTACTCAAATCCATCATTACATTTCTCCTTTTTGACATTCACCCTCGACTTGGATGATCCAAAATGTTCTCCCGCCATGCATCATTCAACGCATGGCGGGAATTTCACAATAGTTTTCAAACCATCCCGTCCGCACAGACAATCGGCACACGCTCGTGCAGCCCGAGATACCGCCTTGCGGTGATGTCGATCCCACCATAGGAACCAACCATCTGGCTCATGAGCATTCGCCAGTCCTGCACGGAGCCTGCATATCTCACCTCTGCGACCAGCGGGCAATCCCGAAAGGCGCCTTCTCCGATCTTCTTGAGACCTTTCGGAAGTGAGATCCCTGTGAGACGGGTAAAAGCGAAAGCGTCATCCCCGATCTCCGCAAGCCCCTGCGGCAGTTCGACCTCTGACAGAAGCGAGCACCGGCGGAATGCATCTGCACCAACTCGGCGAACATGTGAAGGGAGCGCAATGCTTTTAAGCCCCTCACACGCCATAAATGTTCTGTCGGACAGTGTAGCAAGACCTTTCGGCAGGGTGACTTCCTCCAGCGAGCGACACTCAAGAAACGCGCTGTGGCTGATCTGTACCAGGCTTTCCGGCAAAATGATCTGCTTGAGTCCGTAGCATCGCGCGAAGGCGTTGTTCCGGATCCGGCTAATCCCGTCGAAGACGACGACCGTCTGTAGGTCAACGCAGTCGCAAAAGGCGTTAGCATCTATAATCGCCACCTGCCTCAACTTTCCATCCACGAGAACCTCGGGCGGGATCAGGAGATACTCCTGTTCCTGCCCGGTATAGCCGATCGCCTCCCTGGTTCTCGGAGTGATCGTAAGCATATGATCACCCCCTATGCGCCCTCGGCACACACTGTAAAACTGGTTACCTTCCAGTTATAGTAGTGCTGTCGGAGTTTTTCCCTGTTTTCCGAAATATACTTTTCAGCAGCGAGAGCTGAGTTGAAGTGCCTGACCTCTCTTGAGCCCTTCCATGTCGTGCGCTTGACCGAATGCTTCAGCGTCTTACAAAAGTAAGTCGGCCATGCACTGGGGCGTTCCGAGATGAGCACATACGCCTCTCTGGACGGATCTGCCCGCTTCGCCTCCTTCGCCGCAGTGCGCTGAGCACTAAGCGGAGAGGCAAATGCCTGTCCTCTGAACCAGAAGTCAGAACAGCCGCACTCCTTGCGCTCCCTGATGTACTTCTGGAGCTGGAACTCCTGAAAGATGCTCGTCGTCCTGCCATCTAAGGTCGCTGCCAGCTTGTTCCCCACCGCCATATACTCTTCGAGCGTATAGGCGTAGGTAAATCCGGCGCGCAGCCACGCTGCAAGTTCGATTGGATCAAATGCTGTCTGGCGGTTCTTGAGGAACTCCTCTCCGTCCAGCATCTTCTCCTGAAAGTCTGCGATCACGATATCGTAGCTTTCCTTCGTGTAGAGGAAGCTGCGATATGCGCCTTGCAGGACTGTCCACCGTTTGGGTCCAATCCTTCCTCGGCTATCTACATCCGAGTACTGGACCAAAGGCAGATAGAACATCCACAGATTGTTCTTCGTCATGCGAATAAATGCTTTGCGATATAAAATTTTCTTTGCCATAATCTCGCCGGGGAGACACGCTCCAATCGGCTTCCTCCTTTCTTTTCAAAAACGCGGGTCAGCGTCTACCGTTCTTCTGTCTCGAAAGACGCTCAAACCTTGCTCTGCGTGCTTCTCGAAGTGCCCAACTGACTTCTGACGCTGACCGCTCCTTCTCTTTCTCCTCGAGATATCGTTTGCGCTCTGTAAGATACTTCTCGCAGGTGGAATGGCAGGTCATACTGCGTCCCGGGCAGTCCCTTGCACATGTAAATTGCTGCATTGCCATGATTTTCCCCTTTCTGCTGTTGTTTTCTTTCAAATTTCAAAACTGTTTGTTTTCTTTGTGTACTCTCCGCTGTAGTACCACATTCCACTCACCCAACAGCAGGATATTCTGCTGTCCTCCGGACTTTTCTCCGGATAGGTGGGAAGATAGGATGCGGTGTACATGGATTGAGTACAATCGAAATAGACATTGTCGGTTGCCCATACGCCGCCGATGGCGCGAATGATACGTTTGAACCTCGCAAAATCCATTTTCTTTGCTCCTTCCTTTCCGTTAATTCGCAGGGGACCTTTGCGATATGCAAAGGTCCCCTGCTTTCCCGTCATCAGTTTTGCACGGTCGGCTCATCCTGAGCCGCCTGGCGAGGCTCTGCCTTCCCGGACGCCTCCTGGTTCCGTGCGTTGTAATACGCGTCAAGAACGGTCTCGGACATAGCCTGACGAGCTTCCGCGGTCACGGCATGAAAAATATCCGAATACCTGTCGTGACCTTCCCTGTCGACATACTTCTCGCTCGGCATTGCTACAAAAAGCCCCTTCTCACCCTCAACAACACGGATCCCGTGGACGCTGAACAGCCCTGCGATCGTAAGAGTACAGAAGGCTTTTACCTTCCCTTCCTCCCGCAGCCTATCCACCTTCGCGCTGATCTCAAATTCTGCTTCCATTGTAATACTGCTCCTTTTTTTAGTTTTTTCGGGGACGCAAAAAGGACGCTACCCTTGGCGATTTCTGAAAAATCGCGCAAAAATAGCGTCCTCAATTCGTGAACGGCCAGATTAGCCTACCGCACGTTCCGGCAACCGATCATGTAATCCCAATCGATTGTTTAATCCGAAACCTCTACATACTTTGCAAAATCATTGTACTACGATCCTGTAAAAATGTCAACCTATGATTGCGTTCAACATGTTCTTCTCGTCTAATTTCACAAAGGAAAAGGGAGGGTACCCTCTGGGCGCCCTCCCTCGTTCTTCAAGACTGTCTCGCCGGAACCACACGGTCCAGCAACTGCTCGTACATTGCTTTGTAGAAATCCCGTTCTATCAGGATAGACTGGGCATCCACATAGCTCGCTTCTTCATAATCCTCGTAGTCTTCTTCCGCACCGTCATCGTTATCAACAGATTTGTTGACTGCGTGGAGTCCGAGTGATGCAGCGAGGGCGGCATCGATCCCGTCCATCTCCTCTTCAGTGCAGGTGCGCACATAATCTCCGAGTCTCTCCTTGGAGATCGTAAAGATCGTTTCGCACAGCGCTGTGGAAGAGATCTTGCACTGGATCGGCGCATGCGTCGGCAACGGCGCTTTGTCTCTGGTCGTCAAGTAAACGACCTCGACCACATCCATATTCTCGTTGATCAGATCAGAGGATACGATTACACCAGGGCGCCCCAGAGTGTTATCCGGGTCGGTGGCATAATACTTTGCGTTAGCGACATAGAAAATGTCTCCGCGTCTTGCAGCTTTCTTGTTGTTTAAGCAATAGGTCATATAATTCCCTTTCTTCTACTCAATATTTTTTTCTTTAGTGCACTTTCCAGCAGCCATCGGAGCAGCGAAGGGGCACTTCGCACCCTGTTCCAAGCATATATCTCCCCCCGGCAGCCTCATTCCACTCAGAAAGAGTACCGTCGAAGAAGATCTGCTGCAGAGAGCCGCACCCTTCGAACGCTCCGCTGCCGATATACTCTACGGACTCCGGGACCCGGATCTCCCTAAGCCCCGTCCCCCGAAACGCAGCCTGCTCAATGATTGAGAGGCTTTGGGGCAACGAGATGTTCTGAAGACTGGAGCACCCGGCGAATGCACGCGTTCCGATCCATGTCACCTTTTCCGGAATGACAACATTGTCAAGATTCTTGCACCCGCGAAAGGCTGACATGCCGATACCTGCGATACCCGCCGGGAGATCAATGTGCTCCATGGACTGGCAAAAGGCGAAAGCGTCGCGCTCAATGCCCTTCACGCTGTCCGGAATGGAGATGGTCTTGAGAGAATAGCACTGATTAAATGCATATTCACAGATCAGTTCCAGTCCGTCCGGAAGAGTGATATCAGCGAGATTATCGCACTGCATGAAGGTCCGAGCCCGTATGCACTTGATGCCAACCGGCAGCGTGATACTGGTCATTCCTGTGCAGCCATAGAACGCAGCCTCACCGATCGTACGGAATCCGTTCAGTACGACGACGGTTTTGAGCTGATCGCATCCTGAGAAGGCGGCGTCACTGATCCAGTCTATGTCTTCCCTTTCGCCGTCAACGAACATTTCCGGAGCAAGAACAAGGTATTCATCCTTCACACCGGTGTAACCCGCCAAGGGACGGTTTCCTCTGGTGACCGCACCGATATCTCTTTGTTTTGCTCTGCCCATACTCACACCTCTATGTCCCCATCCAGGCAATGAATTGAGCCCTTCGTCACGACGAGGCTGCTGTCCCATGTGGCGAACTCCCACTCCCTGCGGGTTCCATTGAACTGGATCTGCAGATCCGGATGGCAGCCATTGAAGGCTCCGTCCCCTATTCTGCGGATCGTATCCGGCAGTGTTACGGAGACAAGGTTATCGCACCAATTGAACGCCCATTTGTTGATGTCCGTCACGCCGGCGGGCACAACGAACTCCGTTAATGCTTTGCAGCCCATAAAAGCTGAGTCACCGATCTTCTTCAAAGCATGACCCGAGAGCTCGACTTTTCTGAGGTTTTTGCATCCGGAAAACGCACTTTCCCCGATCACTTCAAGGCTGGGTGGGAGAAATACCTCGTCCAATGCTTCACAACCGGAAAAAGCGCGCTGACCAACATTGAGAAGGCCATCCAGAATGGAGATGCTTCTCAGGCTTCGGCACCCGGAAAACGCATATTTTTCAATCGAGCGCAAAGACGCCGGCAGCACTACCTCCGTGATCCCCGTACAGCTTTGAAAAGCAGCTTCGCCAATTTCTTCAACCGCACCCTCAAGGATCGCGACCGTCTGAATTTCTGTTTCGCACTGGAAGGCATTTGAGGAGACCCTGACAACAGGCACTTCCTTCTTTCCGACCTTGACGGCTTGCGGTATGACCAGGTATTCGCCTTGCGTTTTCTGAAAACCAACCTTGTCCCTGTTGTTTGCGGTAACGGAAAACTTTTTCTCAGCCATCGTTTTTCCCTCCCCGCTCAGGTTCGGTCCGCATGATCAGATCGTGCTGTATCGCAGCCTCCCGATCTATGGTCTCACCAAAGTCCGGTCTGTCGAAGACCTCACCGTTGGGATCGTCATTTCTCATGGCGTCACTGGGATGCCAGTCATCCGACCAGCTGATGCGGTCTGCCGCGAGATGATCCGCCAGCGTCATCGCGTCTTCCTCCGAGCCGGCTTTAACGAACACAACACCGGTGCGGCAAACGGTAACCTCGTAAACAGCCCCTGTTTGAGGATCGGTGTCTGTATCCTGACCGTTCTCCATGGGCGTGTAGTACTTCAGCAACTCTGCCTCCGGCAAGGTCAGGTCGGACATTTTCAATGTGCCAAACTTCAGTGCACGGCTGATGGTGACATTACCTTCCTGGACATCCCTCACAACACCGCGGATACAGTATTCCGTCTCCGGCTGCCCCTGTGTTTTGCAAATTAGCTCATCTCCAACTTTCAGCATAAATACTTTTCTCCTTTCTTACATTTCCCGCCATGGCTGTCAAGGCACATGGCGGGTTTCATTTTCACTTCACGACCGCATCCGAGCATATGAGCGCGGCGCTCGTTCCGAGGATGTTGTATCGCGTTGTATCGGCAAACTCGTCGAGTGTTCCGGCGAAGTGCATCTCCTTGAGAGAACTGCACCCCTCGAACACATCATCCCCGATGGTCTTGAGGCTTTTCGGCAGATAGATATACTCCAAAGATTTACAGTCCGCAAATGCGCACTTCCCTATCGCCGTAACTCCTTCCGGCACCGTGACATGCTCGAGACCCGAGCAGTCCTCGAACGCGTAATCACCAATCAAGCGAAGACTTGCCGGCAGTTCGATCTGCCGGAGTGCTCTACACCGCGTGAAAGCGTTTGAAGATATCGCCGCCAGACCGGCGGGGAGCGTAACCCTCTCAAGGTGGTAACAACACAGGAATGCGCTGTCCCCGACTGCGACAATATCGTCGCCCAGACACACCTCGCGCAGGTTGCCGCAATCTCGGAACGCCGAACAACCAACTAATTTCGGTCCGCCAGGAATAACGACAGTCCGAAGACCATCACATTGCCAGAACGCCTCATCGTCGATTACATCCACACGGCGAATTTCGCCATCTACGAGCATTTCCGGCGGTATGACGAGATACTCATCCGGACAGCCGGTAAAGCCCGCCATGCCCCGGTTTTTCCGCGTGATCCCTATCTTTTTTGTATCCATAACACAACTTCCTTCCTGTTCCTTCGTAGCGAGGGTCATCTCACCATGCCGTCGCTGCAGTTGACGGGAACATCAGTAACACCCAATCGAACCCTGTATCGCAGCGACTTCCATTCCGCCCGGGTTCCGCCATAGCGGATCTCTTTCAGCGACTTGCAGCTGTCGAGGATCTTGCTGCCGAGATTTTTGATGCTGCCTGGGAGCACGATGCTTTCGAGCGATGTGCATCCGGCAAATGCTTCACTGGAAATAGCTTCGACGCCGTCCATTATCTCGACCTTCTCCAAGGCTGTACACCCGTAAAAGGTTTCCGTGGTCACCCGCCGAATGCTGCCAGGAAGCACAACATGTCGCAGCCCACTTCGACGGAATGCCTGCATGCCGATGCTGGTGACACTCTCCGGGATGTCAATTCGCTCAAGTGACTCGCACCCATAAAAAGCCATCGGTTCGATCTTCTCCAGTCCCGCCGGAAGCATAACGCTTGCGAGGCTTTCACAACCGCAGCACATACCATCAGGGATCACTGAAAGTCCGTTCGGGAGGCGAAGGCTCTTGATGGTCCTGCAGAATGCAAAGACATCCACGCCCATCTCGACGATACTGTCCGGCAGTTCCACAACCTCCAAGGATGTACAGCCATAGAATGAACCTGTACCCAGCTTTTTTACTCCATTTGGAATTGAAATACACTTCAGCTGATGACATCCCTTAAAGGCAACAGTGCCAATGGTCCGCAGGGTGTTCGACAGCACGACCTCACGCAGGCTCCTGCAACCGTAAAACGCGTAGGTTCTAATCTCATGTACGCTGTCTGGGAGAACCACCACGTTTAACTTGCTCGCGCTGAACGCTTCGTCTCCGATTGTTTCCACGCGCCGAAATTCGCCCTCTGCGAGGATTTCCGGTGGGATCACGAGATACTCGTCGTCCACTCCGACAAAGCCCGCCATGTCTCGGTTCTTCGATGTAACTGTAATTTTGTCTGTCTCCACTGATAGCTCCTTTCACACCGTTCCGTCACTGCAGATGACAGGTACATTAGCAACGCTCATGTATTGCAGCGCCCTCCATTCCGCCTGAGTTCCGCCGAAGTGGATCTCTCTCAGTGACGAGCAGCCATCAAACGCCGTATTCGCGACGGATTCGAGCCCTCCCGGAAGCGAGATGTCGCCCAGTGATTTGCAGAACGCAAACGCGCAATGCCTTACCGCGGTGATGCTTTCCGGCAGCTCAACGCCTTCCAGGTCGGCACACCCGCGGAACAAATAAGCACTTAGCTCTGTTACTCCCTCCGGGATCGATATGTGCTTCAGTCGACCGCAGTTCCGGAAGGCTCCGGGACCGATGGACTGAATGGTACGCGGCAGCACGACCTCCAGCAGCCAGGGGCTCTCAAAAAAGCCTGCCGCTCTATGGATCGGACGCCATCAAGCAATACGACCCTTTCCAGCGTGCTGCAGCGAAAGGCGTTCTCTCCGATCGCCTCCACACGCCGAATTTTGCCCCTTGAGAGTACTTCCGGCGGAATAACAAGATACTCGTGCTCAACACCTAAAAAGCCCAGAAGGCGCCGATTTTTCTTTGTGATAACGATTGTGTTGTCTTCTTCCATAATCGACCCTCCTCACGCCAGTGACGAGAACGATCCATCGGAACAGATCACAGGTACACTGACGCCAAGATGCACATTCCACGCCGCATATTTCCAATCCCGCATCGTTCCGCCAAAACGGATCTCACCGAGATCCTTGCATCCTCGCAGCGCAAATACTCCGATTCTCATAAGACCGGCAGGCAGTTCCAGCTTTTTGAGCGAATCACATCCGCTAAAAGCGCAATTACCAATGTCCGATACCGTGTCAGGAATGTGAATGTTTTTCAGTCTTCTACATCCCGAGAACGCACCAGATCCGATCACCTCGAGCCCCTCGTGCAGAACCACCTCTTCCAAGCTGGTACAGCACGCAAAGAGCGCTGCCTCCAGTCTCTTGACCGTGGCTGGAATCTCAATTGAACTGAGCTTCTCACAGCAACCAAAAACCTCCTCGTTTATTGTGGTCAGTCCTTCCGGAAGAACAATTCGTTCCAAGTTCGTGCAGAAACGAAATGCCATTTTCTCGATTCTCGTCAGCGTTTTCGGCAACAGGACCTCAGTCAGATGTTTGCAGCTCATGAATGCGTACTTGTCGATTTTCTTGACACCATCAAAGATGACAACATTTCCGACTCCGGTTCGTTGAAACGCCTCCGGGCCAATGGAGGTTACTGTCAGCTCCCTCCCTTCCACCTTAACAGTGGGCGGAATGAGGAGGTACTCGTTCGGCTCATCAACAAATCCGATTTCCTTTCGATTTTCCTTGGTAACGCAAAATACTCTTTTTGTTCCCATCGTTTTTCAAAACTCCTTTCTTCGTTCGCAGAAGATACCCTCTGCACATTGTTTTTCTTTTCCCGCCATGGCGGCGGCGCGAAAAATCTTTTTCCTCCTTTCTGATTTTTATTCAGAGACGCAAAAAGGACGCTACTTTTGGCGATTTCTAAAAAATCGCGCAAAAATAGCGTCCTCAATTCGTGAACGGCCAGATTAGCCTACCGCATGTTTCGGCAAACGATTGTAAAATTCAATCGCCTGTTTATCCCGAAACCTCTACATACTTTGCAGAAATATTGTACAACGACCCTGTAAAAATGTCAAGGGTGTTTGATTCAAGAACGAATTGTATTTTATCGTGCAATGTATTGCATTTATCGTGCAAATGGCATATAATAAATGTACCAGTAGAAAGGAGATGATTTCATGGCTGGAACTACAACAAACATCAGCATCCGTATGGACAGCGACTTGAAAGCAAAGGCTGACGCTTTGTTTTCAGAACTTGGTATGAATCTCACAACTGCTTTCAACATTTTCGTGCGTCAGTCAATCCGGGAGGGTGGGATTCCGTTTGAAATTTCTATCAACCAGCCCAACAAAGAGACGATCGCAGCCATGTTGGAGGCGGAAAGGATTGCGAAAGACCCGTCTGTAAAGGGTTACAATGACCTCGACGAGTTCTTTGCCGATCTGGAAAAATGAGAAAGACAAAGCTGACCGTTAAGGCCACCACAGCGTTCAAGAGGGACTACAAGCTAGCAATCAAGCGCGGACTGCAAATTGAGCTTCTCGAAACCGTGATCGAAGCGCTTGCAATGGGAAATGTACTGCCTCCTGAGAACAGAGATCACAACCTAACCGGTAGCTGGTGCGGACACCGTGAATGCCACATTCAGCCCGACTGGCTTCTGATCTACCGCATTGAAGGCGATGTTCTGGTGCTGACGCTTTCGAGGACCGGAACGCACAGTGATTTGTTTGGGAAATAAGCATTGTGCCGCACGGGGAAACCTGTGCGACATTTTGCTATTCAAGTATGGTCCCTTGCTGTTTGCATATGCTGTTGAGAATGCCCGCAAGATCAATTTTTGTTGAGAATCATTTACAGTATACTGTGAATGTTTCGAAAGCCATATATCACAAATTTTTCGACGGACACTCCCATTCACCTCAATTCTATGCGAGCACTATATTTTCAGCCACCTCAGAAACCCCTCAGCCAACAACGGGCTTATCCGGCGTTGGCTCCTCTTTCGGAAACGCTTCGTTCCAGGAATCCTTGGCAGCGTCCAGGATCTCCTCCGCGTCGCTCCTCGCCGCGTCCAAGGCGGGGTCAACGACCTTATCCTTTGCTTCCTTGAGTCCGCCGGGCAATGCTGTGACGATGTCCTTCAGGAGGCTTTTCACCTCCGTCCGGATATTCGCGTCACATCCCGTTGCCAAACCAAGCAGGACAACAGCAAAAAACACACACAACAGTCTCTTCACTGCACACCCTCCTCCGCGTCGTTGAGAAGCGCATAGCCGATGCCAGCCGTTTCCGCGGTCCGGCTGGTGCCGACTGTCAACGCCTGTCCAAGCTCTGTTGCCTCTCCCTTCGGGCTCTCCCCTTTCTCATTGGCAGCGACGCCGGCTGCGATAGCGCCGGCTGTGACTATGGCAGCTGCCGCGATAAGAACAGTGCGAAAAGGATCCGCCATATACTCCCCTTCTTTCCAGATATTTAATCCAAGATTCTATGAAACTTGCTATACTAATTATAGACCGCCCTCACGATATAGTCAACTATTTTTACATCATCGTATAACTTACAATCAGTGTGGGGCGAAAGGGTGTGCCAGGTGCTCATTCCCCATTCTTCTGTGCTCAAGAGGCTGAAACTCGCCCCGGCATGACCTGCCTATCGCAGGTGTGCCGGGGCAACTTTTTATCAAATCAGGTCGTAAAACCCCTGCCTTCAGGCATGGGGATATAAGACCTGCGCAAAACATTTGTTTGTTTTTCTTTGTAGTTCACCGCCGTTTGTGGTATAATTTGTATAGACCAGTAATGGGAGGTGAACACCATACAGCTGACTGTAAAACTAAAACTTCTTCCGACCGAGCAGCAGCGTGTCCTGCTTCGCGAGACCATGCGGGAGTATATCTCCCTCATCAACGACATATTGGACTATGCCATTGCCATTGACGAACTGCCGCGGCTTACTTCCGCCACCGTCCATGCCGCATTGCCGTCCGTCCTGCGGGCACAGTGCTGCCGGGACATCAGAAGCATATATGCCAAAGCGAAGAAGCATCGCGGCTGCAAGTTCCCCGTTCTTCGTAAGCCCGTAGCTATCTGGAATAATCAGAACTACGAGATCTTGGACGGGTGTATCCGCCTGCCTCTTTGGGTGGACGGTCAGTGCCGGCGCGTTTCTCTGAAGGCACTCGTTCCCGATGACGCTCTCGCCGCCCTTCGGAATGCGAAGCTGAGGACACTGCGCGTCACCGAGAAAAACGGAAAGCTCATTGCGCAGGTAGCATATGAGGCACAGGAGTCCGCAGCCTCCGGCACAAAGGCGATGGGCGTTGACCTCGGTATCCTCTGTCCTGCTGTAGTAGTCCACGAGGACGGAAGGACAAGGTTCATCGGCAACGGGCGGCAGAACCGCTTCGTACGGCGGAAGCACCATGCGCGGCGAAAGAAGCTGGGCAAAGCAAAGAAGCTGAACGCCATCCGTAAGTCCGAAGACAAAGAGCAGCGCTGGATGCGTGACCAGGATCATAAGATCAGCCGTGCTATCGTCAATGAAGCAATCGCCAACGGTGTAGGCATCATTAAACTGGAGACCCTTTCCGGTATCCGCGGCAAGACAAGAAAAAGTCTTAAAAACAAATACCGTTGCAAGAGCCGCAAGTATAACAGAAGCCTGAGCAGCTGGAGCTTCTACAGGCTTGCCTCGTACATTGAGTACAAGGCTCGTTTGGCAGGCATTGAGGTGGAGTACATTGACCCCGCCTATACCAGCCAGATCTGTCCGCATTGCGGGTGTATCCACAAGGCGGAGGGCAGGAGCTATGCCTGCCCCCATTGCGGATACCGCGGTCACCGTGACCGTGTCGGTGCTGTAAATATCCTTGCAGCCTGAGATGCGTGGTAACAGCGCATCTGCCTACGGAGCTATATGCTCTGCCGTAGGACGGGCCGATGGCACAGCCTTAGCCCGGGACCATACTCAGCGGCAGAAATGTACGCTGTTTAAGTACCCGGGAATCCCCTGGATTTATCCATGGGGAGTGTCATCACGCAAGGTTCTGGAGGATTTCCAGCGGTCCCTTTGCAGCTTCCTCTCTGATGGGGGTAGCTGTCATCTTCACGGGTTCGCCATCAAATGTGATGAAGGTCTGCGACCCCCACACATTCGGGCGCATCGAGAAGAGCTCCGCAAACTCATTCATGAGCTCGCGACCTACTCCCTCCTTCACCCGCTCCATAGACTGCGATACAGCATTGTACAGGTTTTCCTGCCAGTCTACCTCCGCGAGAAGACTGACTTTGGAGTCGAAGATGGTTACATCGACAACCCTAATATAGCATGTGCAGCAGTGCACCTCCAGAAGATGCTTCAACCGGGGCACCACATTGCCCTTCAGCACACTTCGGTTGTACTTTGTGGACCATGTCGCACGGAACCGGCATACGGGCACTTCTGCCGGCACCTCCGTTGCCTTTTTCTCCGCCGGAGCGTCTTGCTGTTCCCCTTTCCCAGAGGATGCCGTCTGCTCACACTTTTCCTGCAAAACACGCATCTTTTTATCCAGCTCGGTCCGCTCCCGGTGCCGTCGCTCCTCTTCGTCCCTGCGCTCCTTCGCCTCCATGAAAGCGACATACTTACCGTAGCTCATTCCGGCTTCCGTGGCGCGTTTTGCGATGTCTCGCAGCTTCTGCTGCGCAGGGGTCAGATTCGGACCACTATAGCCTGCTGTCTTTGCTTTGTTATGGGTGGCTTTTTCCTTTTCTGCATTCTTCTTGAGGTCAAGAGAATCGTGATAAACATTGGCGCCTTCCGGCTTCTGGCTTTCGGCCTTCTGGCTTTTCTTTTTTCTCGCTCTTTCCGCTCCGGTATCATCGCCAAAAAGAGCCGCGTACTTATCAAGCTCCACTTCCTCGTCGTATGCATCTTCTCCCTCGAAGCCCATGATGTAATCGTCAAATCCCATTTGTCGTCTCGCTGTACGATCCCGTCCCTCTCTTCCCGAGAGCCGGATCGCAGCCTCCCTCCTTTTTGTTTTTTGATCTTGGTGATAGAGGACCCGCCCCGCGAACGAGGCGGGTCCTCTTTGTGTTCTCTCCGGTTAATACCATGCGGAGTTGTAATAGAACAGCTCCTGGTCGGAGTTCTGCGCGAGGTCATAAACGGAACCTCTGACGCCGAAATGCTTGGCGGGCCAGAACAGGACCGCGCGGTTGTAGGTCTGACCAAAGATCGTCGAGCCCGCCTCCGGGATCGCGCAGAGACCGATGCCAAACATGCCGTCCTTGAAGAGCTCGTTGCCGTAGACCAGGATGTTCTTCGCCTCGGCGTTCATGGCGGTGGTCGAGTCGGAGAGCTGAGAGTGTACCTGATGGTACTCTGTCTTCAGAGACTCGGACGGGATCGCGATCTTGCAGGTGATCACGCAAACGCGGATGCCGTCATAGTACTCGTCGTACCACCGCTTTCCGCCCTCTGCCATGGAGTTGGCAGCTTCCCCGATGTAGTATTTATCGGTTGCCTTGCTCTGGTAGGCGGTATCCAGCAGGTAGCCCATCGCGTCCTTGGAGTGGGTGTACTTGTTGATATTATTGCTCGGCACATTGCTGCCCAGCGCCGTATAGGACTTTCCTGCGATGGTGATGCTCTCAAAGGTGCCGACAGGAACCTCCGGGCTGGCGGTAAAGGACTGATAACTGTAGGTCGGTGCCGCCGCATTCTTATATTTGATGGGCTCCAGTCTGGTCTTGGGAGACTCGGATGTCGCGTAAGAAGCCGGTTGGACATCCAGAACAGGCAGTCGGGACGCTATGTTCGAGGAGGTTGCCTCCCACAGGTTGGAGTAGAAGCCGAACTGGGCATTGAGTGTACAATTGCCGGTATAGCTCGCCGCGAGCTTCTCGACCTCCGCCATCATCTCACGGGCTTTCGCCTCATTGGCTGCTTTTACTGTGGATTCCGAGCCATTTATCGCGTACTTCGGATCCTGGATGTGGAAAACAGCCTGAATGGTGATGGTTGCGGGAGTTTCCTGAACCGCCTTCACGACCATGCCGGACTTAATGACGGAGTACGGGCGCTTTGTTTCGTTCCCGTAGACAGAATCATCGGTGTAGCGGTCTTCCCAGTCTCTGGACCATGGCGCCCACACATCGGTCGTACCGCCGGAGGTGGTCACTTGGATAATGTCAGTCGCCTGGAAGGTACGCCGTCCGGCAGAGAGCATCCACGCGGTGCTGCCATCATTCTGTCCAAGGGTATCGGTGTACCACATGCGATAGGTCGGATAGAAGGAGAACGATTTGCTGGGCTCCGCGAACACAATCCTCGTGCCGTTTGCCTGCGTATAGGAGCTATCGTAGCCGGAGGTCACATACTGGGAGTACTTGTCGCTTCCGTAGATGCTGCGAGCCCCCGCCTTGTAAGTTCCCTCGACAGAATACTTATAAGCCTGTCTCGCACTGTTGGTGTTCGCACGGTACTGCTCATAGTGGGTTCCGCCGTTGCAGTAGGTCGCCAGGTACTCTCTATCGCAGTCGCCGCCGTGCGATGTGGACATCGAGATATCGTTTTTGGTGCCGTAATGCGAGGTATTGCTGTCATTGCTGTTGGACGCGGTCGGTGTGTTGCCGGTATAAGTCTGATAGAAGCTCTTGTAGGCTGTGTTCTGATCTGCCATGTACGCTGCCAACTTGATCTCCTGCGTCTGAGAGGTCAGAGCGCCGTTGCGGTGGGACACCCAGGTCTTCGCGGTCAATCCCCCGAAGAGGTTTCTCGTGGTATTCACGATATAGCTTCCCGAGAGATTGAACCCGAACAGGTAATTCCCGCCGTTATGGAGGATCTTGTACTTCTCCATTCCGCCGCTGCTGAAGCTGCCGGAAGAAAGGTAGGCGCCGGGAAGGACGGTAACATTGCCGGACCTCCAGGTATAATCCGTACGGTGTGCGTCGTTATGCAGGTAGGTATAGTCGTAGGTGTAATAGGCGTCGTAGTGGACGGTTTTCTTCACCTTGACCATTTCCTGCTTGTCAGAACTCCACTCCCACGCGTCGTAGGTATAGTCCTCTTCCGGGTGATAGTGGCTCTTTACGCTGCCCTTGATCGTAAGTCCATAAGGATAACCGTAGGCGCCGGACACATAGGTCTCGCCGCTGCATCTCTGCGTAGAGGGTGCCACGCCGGTCGGGTAGTTGACAGTGTTGGAGAAGTTCGTGCTGTTGGTAAAGGACTTCGTCAACTGGTATCCGTAGAGGATGTTGTCGCCCTTTGCGGGATCGATCAGCGAGGACTTCTCGTTCTGGAATACGACCGTAACGGGGTTCGAGTCGTTATAGGGCATGTACGCGGGACCGCCCATATATGAAGAACCGGTAATGTTACCGTAAACCTTCACGCCGTCTACCGTCAGGGATATGAGGATCCGGTCGTCGGAGCGGACATAGCCGGTCGGTGCGGATACTTCGTCCAGGTACCATTCGCCCAAATGCAGGCCCTTGAAGATCAGCAGCCCGTTGGCATCGGTGGTTCCGGTCACGACCTGTCCCGTCGTCCGGCTCGTCATCCTCATCACGGCGCCGCCCAGACGCCGGCTGTTTTCCGAGGCGTCCACCTTTAGGACGCCGATATTATGTTTCTGGCAGAGGCAGTTATCCGGATAGTCCGGCGTGCACGGGATATGGTCCTTGTGACCGTAGGAGCTGCTGACAAAGCACCAGCAGTCGCCGTCCTTGCGCTTGGCGCCGTTTATATCGTACTTGCAGGGACACCATTTATCGCAGTCACAGCAGATGCGTCCGGTGCCGCCCGGATCGTCACTTCCATCGAAGGAGATAATACCGATCCCGAGATATGCCACGATATTGCTGACGCTCATATATCCGCTTCGCGGACCGGTCCATGCGCTGATGCCGATATCGTCGCGCTCGAGGAACATGGACAGCGGAAGGTTTCTGTTGGTGAGGTTGCCCATGATCTTCAAAATGCTGTCGCCGTAATTTCTCTGATAAATCGCGGCTTCGGTGGCGGACATGGCATACCACTCACCGTCCAGCTTGAAATACGCGACAGGCTCCAAAAGGATCTTATAGGCATCGGTGGTCATTTTATCGAAGTCGATGCCGAACTTGTTGGCTATGTCTTGCAAAACATGCTTATCCCGGAAGAAATTCTTAACTTCCTCAATATTGTTACCTTCGCCTGCCAGGATCACGGGAGGAATGGTAGCATCAGCAAAATGCCTTGGCTTATACTCCTGCCCCGTCATCGACAGCCTTCCACCCCACTGGTAGAAGAGCTTGTGGTGGTAGCCGAACCATATGAGACCATCGAATTTCCCCATCTGCGCGTCCGTCAGGTTGGTCACATCCATCGTACGCAGGACCCTGCCGCTGCTGACCTCATAGAGTGATACGCGGACGCCCTGGTCTGTGCTCCACCAGCCCGAGTTCTTTGCAGCCTCTTCCAGCTGCCCGCCCTGACCGGCATCCGCGTTGATGTCTGCCGCCATGGCGGTCACGCAGCCCGCCGCAATGATGGTGATCACCGCGAACAGAATGCATAAGAGCTTTTTGAAATTCATTCTTTTTTGTCGTCTCCCTTCTGAATTGAATTTTCGAGTATATGTTCAGTGCCGTGGACAAAGTTGCGATTGAGGATCGTCGTCCCAGGAAAAACAAAAAGGAGCAGCCATCGGCTGCTCCTCTCCCCACACCCCTAATGAGACGACGATATTAGAGATTGTGTGGTGGGGCGATAGCGAGTTACCGCCATCCATATTGTACCATAGATGGCATGGAAAATCAATAGTAAGTTATACGATTATGTAATTTTATTTACCGTTAATTTTTAAGTCGCTCGATTCTGTAATTTTGTGATACTGTGTTGGAACGCTGGCTTGGGGCGTTGCCGCCATGGCGGCGAACTCTTGCTTAATAAAAGAACCCGACCGATAAATCGGTCGGGCAAATCAGGCTGGAGTTGCACCGCTCAACCACCAGCCTTGTATAAGGTTATCCTTGTTTGCCTCGGCAGATCAGGGGGGCACCGTTCTCGATAACACCTCTAACACGAGCGAGGAAACAATGTTTACAGAGACCGCAGCGAGCATGGCGGCAATGAGTTGACCCAGCGGTTTTTGGGGATCCGCTGCCATAGAAAACACCATTGCTGCAGCTGACATAAGCACCATTACAACAAATACCAAGGGACCAGCCATGTGATGCACCTCCGTCCATTTTAGTTGAGCATGCTGTTTTTGGATCGCTGGCTGGTAGATAGTGTCCCGTGCTATTGTGTCCTCGGTCTCTGCTTTGATCTTAACCCGTGAAATTGAGCAAGTCAACCGTAAAAGCTCATAAAGAGGCAACTTCGGATGTTTGCCCTATCAAACGAAAAAAACTTTGGTTAGTTTTCCCCGCCATTTCGCATTGACGCAAAAGGTCGATTCAGATAATATAGAGGGGGGGCGTTTCGCAAATCGCTCTCGTCCTCCTTTTTTGATATTTTCACAACAGAAGAAGAGCCAGGTTGCTTCAAGAAGCACCTGGCTCTTTTAAGAGTCCAAAAAGCCCCACGGGGTTATCCTTGGGGAGTGTCACCGACACAGCCAAATGCCCTGCGTATTGAGGAACTCATGCTCTTAGAGTATAGACGCCTAAAGCCAGCCATGCAGCCTGACGGACAAGCGCTCAAAACCCAGATTGTTGTCGAAGCCGAACAGGAAGACTACCGAGCATTTATGGCGGCTTTTTCACATTCAGACTGGAGGCGCTTTTGGGGACTACGGTCATTCCTTGTATAATCAGATGCAAAACGCAGCATAGAGAGGAACAATCTTCTTGTTGTCCTCGAACCCAAAGTTTTTTGTGGAGAGCTTGATCGCATAAGCCGGCTTATAAGTGTCCATATAGACCCGCAAGCTCTTGGCTTTGGTATTATCGGCGGATTTGACCTCAATGGGGATGAGCTGCCCTCCGCGCTGTATAACGAAGTCGATTTCGGCGCCGCGCTCGGATGCCCAGTAGTAGGTGCGGTATCCGTTGATAGAGAGTTGCACATTGACATAGTTCTCTGCCATACCGCCCTTGAAGTCGTTGATTTCCTCGACCATATAGAGAATGTCATTGGCTGCTAAATCCTTCTTGGCGCAAAGCAGCCCTAAGTCAGACACGTAAATCTTGAACGCATCAATATCACGGTAGTTTTCCAGCGGTTTTTTGATTTGCTCGACCTTGTAGACCTGTGACACGATACCAGACAGACAAAGCCACTCGATCGCATTTTCAAATTCGGAAGCCCGCCCCCCCTTCTTAACCAGCTTATATTGGAAACGGGTATTCTTTTTGGAAAGCTGAACGGTAATGTTATCATAGGCAAGTCTGGTTTTCTTGATTTCGTTCAGGTTATTATACTTGCTCATATCATTGAGATAGCTTGCAAGTATCGTATCCTGTGTGTGGCGGACAAGGATGTAGTCCCTCGTCTGCGCAAACTGCATCACACATTCTGGCATACCACCGACCACAAGATACTGGCGATAAAGTTGTATTGCAGCATCGTGGAGGGCTGTTGGCAGCGGCGTATTAGCATTAAAGCATTCCCTTATTTGCGCTACCAGGTTTTCCTCTCCGAGTGCCAACATGAATTCCTCCATATCCATAGGATACAGTGTCTCCATATCGACCTTCCCAACAGGAAAGGAGAATTTCGCTCTGTTTACCGCGACACCAAGCAAGCTGCCTGCGACAATGATGTGATAATCCTGTGCGTCCTCACAGAAGTATTTGAGAGAGGTTAATGCCCTTTCGCAAAGCTGCACCTCGTCGAACACGATCAGCGTCTTTTCTTTTACGATGGTCTGCCCTGCGATGTGGGACAAAATTGGTATCAGATAATTTGGGCTAATGTTTTCCTCAAAGGTTTCGCTCAACTTTGGATTGGTTTCAAAGTTGAAGTACGCCACATTTTCATAGTGGGTGCGCCCAAACTCCAGAATGGAATAGGTCTTTCCGACCTGCCTCGCGCCCTGTAAAATAAGGGGCTTGCGATGTTCGTTTTCTCTCCACGCTTCCAAGAAGCCTGTAATCTTTCTATACATAAGCAGTCCTCCTTAAAGGTACTGGACATAGCATAGCATATATTCATGTAAAAATCAACTATATTTGTGCTTACACCAGCATTAAATAACATGAATATTTCAGCCAATTCATCACAATATGACATGAATTCAGTATTCTTGGTCAACAGCAAAACCGTAACTATCTCCGATATTCGCAGGAGAAGGAAAATGCCGCTATGTGTGGCAGCTTTTGTCCATTTGACAGCGTCCAAAAAAGGAAGAGCCAGCTGCCTTAGAAAGCAACCGGCTCTTTTAAGTACCTGAGAAGCACATGGATTTATCCACAGGAAGGTCAATCACGGTTTTGATCCTTGTCGTAGGTCTGAATATTCTTGATAATCTCGCTCATGTACTTTTCCTCCTCGGAATTGAAGAGGTACTCCGTAATAACCCTTGGGATCACAATGAAAACCGTCAGGAAGGAAACCATGGCGGGAATAATCAAAGAACATCTTTCCGCAATGTCGATTTCCTGTTCTGTTGTTCCAACCCAAATTAGCAATCCACACAGCAGAAGAAATACTGCGATGAGGAGCACAATTGCGAGCCAAAAGACCTTCGATTTGTATCCCTGTTTCACTTCCACCGTCTTTTTAACATTATCGACGTAGGCATCCAAGATATCCGTATACGCTGCCTCGTGTCTTTCTTTCGCAGTTGGCTCATTGAATCGGTTATCTGTATTTACTTCCGCACCTTTATTTAGCCCTTGTGCCGCTTCCTTTATCGTACCGTTACCAATATCACTCATGCAACTTTAGTTCCTTTTTAATTCGTAGCTCTACTGCCTTCGGAGGGACGAGAAAAATATCCGACAAGTCCTGTACCGTTTCATAAAACTGTTCGCTCGACCCATCATGTGCCGCGTAGGCTTTATTATACGCCTCCGTAAACTCTGCAGCAGGCATAAGCAGCTCCGCAGCGAATCGACTGGCGCGTATCTCCTTCGGGTCATCGGACACGTTGTGATTGATCTCGAAGGCATTATAGAACTCTATTTCGTTCGGATCAAAATCAAACAGAAAATGTGCTAATTCATGAGCGACCGTAAATCTCCTGCGCTTACTTGATTCGTCTCCATTAACCACAATAATGCGGTCGGTTCCAAGGCGATCTTTAAGCTCGCCATCAACAGCGATGTATCCACATGTATTGCTCGAAAGTTTCTGCCTAAAAATGGAGAATCCCATACTTCTACATAGTCTAACAATCTCCACCGGGACGCCAAGATTCATTTCTTCGTTGATTCTATCAACTGCGAATTTTACCGTGTCAGGCGTATATTCTTCCTGGCGGATTTTGTTAATTAGCTCCTTGCACATCCTTTTTCTCCGTTCTTTTATTGCTTGGTGACTGGATTTACACAATTTCATATTCTACCACACTCTCGAAGATCTCGTCAATACAGAAATATGCCAAATCCCCAGGATGATAGAACGCTCTCAAAAACTATCCCATGAATATATTGTAGCATTCTTTGATACTTAATGCAACTAAACTTGACACTCCCCCTGGATAAATCCAAGGGGAGTGTCTAAAGGCAATCGGACGCGCCGTCGAGCTTGTAATGCCAGCCGAATAGAGGTTCAGACCATTTTCGTGAGGCCACGAAAATGATAACCGTCGGCAAAGGTGTGCAATGATCGGTCAAAGACTACATGCTTATCGCTATGCCTACTATTCTATCGCCCAAAACGGGGATTCGAAATCGGTTGACCCGCGAAATCTCCACTTGACACGAGACAGCCTGATGGAGTACAATAAAGGCGAAGAGACGACCGGCGACGGTGTCCCCTCAGCTCACAGAGGTAACTGCGTGCGTGGTGGCTTGGCGGTTACTTCTTTTTTGCTGTTATGACAGCACATTTTTTGCGGGAAACGCAATGTGAGCAGAGATGGGCGGGAAAGAACCAAATGAACAACGAACGCAGTTCTCCTGAAAGCAGCAACCACATCGATAACCAGTCAGCCATAGCAAATGAGATTTCGGATATCGCAGCTGAACTGGAGCAGCTTAACGAGATGGCTCAAGCATTCCTCACCAACAAACGCGCATATCGCAGAGATCAGGATAAAGACAAAAGGCACCCGTAAAAGGGTGCCTTCTTTCCGTCTATATACCATTTAACTCTTTCTCTGCAATCAAATGCAGTCTGAACTCTCTTCAGCAAGTTATCAGCAAGTTGAACTCTTTTATCATTTGGAGCTCTTGCTGCTGGTTTTACCCCATATCTTGTGTTTTTGCTCTCAAAACATAACGAACCGTTTCTTCGAGCAAGTTGCCAGCAAGTTAAATCGCGCCAAAACAGGAATGTATTTCTTCTCTTCCCTCTTAAAGTACGAAACAGCAATGCCACAAGAGAAAACTCGTAGCTTTGCTGCCATTGCTAATTAGTGACCAATCAGATTGCCAGAAAGGCCGCCAGTCTCGATCTCCTCCACACTCGCGCCACCGTCCCGGGGGCCCCAGCTGGAACCATCCCAGCTCCACAGCTCACCGTTGACATAGACATCTTCGAAAGGTTCCATGGGCTGTTCGCTGAGAAGCTCATCAGAACTCCCGAAGGAGCGGTACTTGACACCATCACCACGATCAGTCCACCTTCCTACTTTTCGTCTTCATGCTCTCTTCCTCTCTCTTTCCTCTCTCTTTCCTCTTAAAGCACAAAACAGCAAGACTATAGGGTGATCCCCTGTAGCCTTGCTGCTTGTATCCTTATCAATGGCCGATGAGTTCGCCGGACAGGCCACCGATAGTGGTCTCCTCCACACTCGCGCCACCGTCCCGGGGGATCCACTCGGTTCCGGACCAGCCCCACAGCTCGCCGTTGACATAGACATTCTCGAAGGGCTTGATGGGCTCTACGCCAATCAGGTCATCGGCGCTGGCGAAGTTGCGTCTGGACGCACCACTCTCGTTCGTAGTCCAGGTATAACTTGCCTTCTCTTCCTCAGACGGAGTTGCGATAGGATCTGCGGGCTTAGTCTCCTTGGTGGGCAGATCGCGCTCATCGGGGGTTACATCCATGCTGCCGTCCTCACGGGTGCCCATCTCCTGCCCGCCGGATTCCATGTTGGCGGCAGGGGCTTCGGGGTTCACCGCAGGCACATCAACAGGACCGGTGGGATCATCTACGGGATCACCCTGGGTACCGTTGTCGTCGGTCATGGGCAGATCTACGGGCGCCTTCACAAAGGGGTTGGGGATCACATTGGTGTACATCGCTACACCAACCAGAACCAGGGCGACCAGAATCACAGTAACGGGGAACTTTGCCTTTTCCCAGCGCTGCTTCCGGGCTTCTTTCTTATTCATCTCGTCGTAATACTCTTTACCGTACATAAAAACCTTCCTTTCCTTCGGCTCTCTGCAAAGAGCCGGCTTTCTTTTGTTCTCTTTCTTGTCTGGCATATCGTAGGTCAGAACGGCTTGATGGGCGAGTCCGGGAAATCCAGATCAGCGTAATCAGCCTGCTGGAATCTGCCGAACCCATCGAGGTCTGGTTCCTGCTCCTCCTCGGGAGCCCATATATCCCCGCAGGACTCGTGGTACTGAGCAGCTATCTCCTCTTGGATCTTCAACGCCTTGTACTTCGCAGCCGCGCGCTTGAGGCGTTCCTGTCTCTCTCGCTCCCGGCGGGGCAATTCGGGGTCACCAATATCATAATTGATGTTTAGGTAATCGTCAATATAGGGGTTTGCCTCATCGATCGGTTCGCCGGACTGTTCAATTGAGAAGCAGAGTCTCTCAAACAGTTCAAAGAGGGAGCAGCGATCGAGTGTCCTAAACTGGGCGGTCACGAAGTTGGCTTCCTCATCCTCCCCATGGGCGGTATATCTTCCGCCTTCGACCTGTTCGACATTGAGGAAGAAGATCCCCCTCCTCTCTTACGAGATAGAAGTACCAGATACCAAAGCATGTGACGACCTCCGCGAAGTGGACCTTTCCATTTGGTGTCGGTATGTATTTTTCAGGTCTGTTGAGCATGATCCGTGGGAGGATGTCTCGTACACAGTATACTGTCATGGTCTCATCTCCTTTTTTCTTTCCGTTGTCCTGAGATACAGTCCCTGTAGTAGTTCAGTTCCTGTATCGTATGTATATGTGGAAGGCGGATACCCCGCCGCCATGGAAGAAGTGGTTCAGGCGGCTGCGATACATCAGGCTGGTATCCTGCCGGAATTTGTAGCTGTCGCGCAGCAGGTGGTTGAAGGAACCTGCTGCGCCTATTCATTTCGGTAAGGTATCAAATTGTCGGTATATAGCTGACAGCAAAGATTGCCACATGAGCGGCTTCAGCCTCCCTCCTTTGACTATATTATAGCATATATTTTTCCTTGTGCACAATGTTCCCTTTTTTTAGGAGTATTTTCTGCCATTTTCTGCCCATAAACCCGCTTGATCAACGCAAAAAATTTTTTTCGAAAATTTTTGGATAGTACATTGAATGCACCTTTTTGGGGGTGATATGCGGTATTCTGCCGGTGGGCTCTGCCGACTCATTAGAGCATTGTCTTAATCATTGAGGAAGCGAGGTTCATGCCGGATCTTGCGTCACTCGGGGTTTTTGACAGTGTGGCGATATACCGGTCATCTCCGTAGTACACCAGCTTGTAGTGTTTTGTTGATTCCCGGAATTCGAATCCGAGGTCCTGCAGCGATCGTTTCATCGGTGCGGTCACACACTTGAAGCCTTTGAGTAGGGCTTTGAGATCCGTGGCTCGTGCCGCCGCCATGCGTTGGCATTCATTCTTCGCAAGGATATCCTCGAGCACATCCCGTCGCCGGCTCCCCTGCGCATACTGCGGCAAGGAACTCTCGATCGCATCGAGAATGAACTCCCTGATCTCGTTTTGATAAAACTCCTTCTCTTTCCCGAGGTACAGGACAGGCTGGTCTTCCCTACTGCTGAGTTTTTCCTTTAGTCCATAGTTCTCATAAGTAAGCGCCTCGCAGGTTTTTGTCATATCCTCGAGTTGTTTCCTTAGTCTGCGGACATCTGCCTCAGACATTTCGAGAAGCTGACCGGCTTCCTCTTCCGCCTGCGCCAGTTTCTTTTCCGATGCCGACAGTTCCGCGTTGCGAGCCGTGAGCTGCTCGAGGATTTTTGCCCTGAGCACCCCCTGCCATGTATAGAGCTCCCCTATCCTTTGGCTGTTGCAGTATTGCATGATCCGTTGGACTACTATTTCAGCCTGCCTTTGGTCATAGCCGTATTCAGACTGGTGGTATATCCGTTGATGTCCAAAAGCGTCATCCGGGAAGTAGATGCCTATCGCGCCATTGTATTCGTTCTTTCTATCGCAGGAATTCTTGATTGGGGTATTCAGCTGAACATGATCCTCCACAAGGACATGGGCAATACCCTTTAATCTGTTCACAAGTTTTACTGCGTCGACCGGATCCTCGTTATATTGGGTTTTGGATATATACACTACCGGCATCCGGTGTGGCTCATAGCCGTTGATGAGATCGGTCAGGATATATAGATTGTCCGCTGTTAGCTGCAGAGGAGTTCGACGGACCTTCAGGTTCCAATCAGGCTTTATATATTCCTCATCGATCAACAGGGAGATGAAATGTGGTGCGGAGAACGACTGGTTCGCGGGCTGGGCTCCGCACAGATAGTCACGCTCCAGTCGAACCGACATTCTCATATCCGTGAAGTTCATCACATAGTCCGTGGTCCAGACAACGCCGTCCAGCTCTGTCTTTTCAAACCGTACAGCTATGATGCCACACCTGGAATACTCCGCCATGCTGAGGCGTAGGGAATTAGCTTCGATCACAAAGCTCGTCTTCCCTATCTCAGATAGGTTGAGATCACTGATTCTGTTTTCCTGATGCGGGTTCTCTTTGTTCCATTTCTCGATTAGCTGCAAGAAGTTCTCTCTTGTCATCTTCTTGTCGATGCCAAGCATCGCAGTAAATAGCTGCATACATCCTCCAGTCTTGTGCGCCTGCGGTTAAATCCTGGTTTTGGGGGCTCACTTCCCCCGGCACGACGCCATGCCGGGGGAAGCCATCGAGGTTTGCCTGCACCCTGATGGAGGCAGGACTTGGTGGGGTTCCATGCGCCTGCAGGCGCTCTGATCCTACCCGCCATGTCGGCGGGACTGCTGCGGGGTGCTTTCGCATTCCCCGGAAGTCGGAGGTTCTCTCAGATCCACTCGCCCCATATGGGGCGAGACAATATGAGGTGATGCTTCCGCAGACCGCTATGACTCTTCGATCCGCTCGCCCACAAGGCGAGACTTTTGGCTGACGCCGCCGAGCTAAGAGCGTACACGCTTTGATCCACTCGTCCCGTGTGGGGCGAGACATCATAACGCGCTCGACATAGCGCCATACGTTGTACTTCGATCCACCCGCCATGGCGGCGGGACAATAGGCAACAGTATCTCAGCTGCCTTCTCTCTTTCACGGACTGCACCCAGCCAGTATAGAGAAGCAGAACTTCCCCCCGTTCCGCATGAATTTGCCCCGCCGCAGATGTCTGGTTCCCTATCAAAAAGAGTTAAAAGTCCAACCCTGAGAAGATGAAGAAAAAACTTGCGTAACTGCAAGAAAAAACTTGACAAAAGCGGGGGGTGTATAATCCAGTCTGTTGGCACTGAATGGATACGCCTTCAAAGCGTGATATAGGGGTATAGCTCAGCTGGTAGAGCAGTGGTCTCCAAAACCACGTGCCGAGGGTTCGAATCCTTCTGCCCCTGCCAATTTTGCTGATGTAGCTCAGTAGGTAGAGCGCGTCCTTGGTAAGGACGAGGTAGTCAGTTCGAATCTGATCATCAGCTCCACGGTCGGCATTCTTCTTGTGAAGGATGCCGATTTACTTTACCCGGGGCGCAGCAAGAGCCGCAGCTTCGAAGTCAACAGAATCTGCGGTGGGTCACATCACCATCCACGGTAACGCAGATAAGCACTCGATCAGAATTGACAAGTTGTGACATTGCAGCTATAATGAAAACACACTATGTTAGGAGGTGTCTTATGACCTACCCTGAGTATCTCAAGCACGCATGGAGTTTATACTACAAGGCAGTAGATTCAGAGGGCAATACAAGACAGTACTATCTCCAGCAAGCTCTGAATGTCCTTGAAAATGTCCCGAGTGGTTACGACAATCGAGACGATTTAATGTCGCGAATTCACTCTATGCTGTGACTCAATCTTCAAGAGCTCTTGTCTTAGTCCATCATCGCAAGTCACATTTACCACCGACCGCCAGCAATGGCGGTCCTTTTTGTTCTTGCATGGCGGTACTACACGGGCGGAATGCGCAATTGTTTTGTGTAGGCGAGACCGCGGCTCTCCTTAAACTCGAGATCCCGTATTGCCTCCTCTGTGGTAACGCCTATACCGTAGCATCCGATCAGGAAGCAACTCTCAGCGAACCAGACGATGTGCCCACGGTGTGTATCTCTTCGGAGCGTATATGGAAAGAGCATTAGTCCTTCCTCACCTCCAACTGCAGCCACCCGCCAAGCGATACTGTCTGCGGCATCTTTTGCCGCGCTTTTGTGAGGCACGCATTTGCGATATGGCTTGGTGTTATTATTCTCATGATTTCACTTCGTGCGTCTGCTGTCCCCTATCGCAGTAATAGCGACGCACTATCTCCTTTCTCTTGGTTTCTAACAAAGCGCGAAGTGACCGAATGCCGCGCGCATTGGTCTCTCCGAACAAAAAACAAATGTAAGTCAAGACATGGCAGCAACAAAAAAGCAGAGCAATGATGCTCTGCTTTTCATTGATTCAATCGGACCTCGTGCGGTCTGGGAGTGCATTTGTTTGTATAGAGACAGACATCAGACTTGCCCGCCCACCTGTGCCGCCAACTTTCGATGAGAGACCAGCAAGGCTTGCTTCATCTGTTCGCCGGTCAACTCCCCCTTCGCCCATGCGTAGGATAACGCCTGGGCATAACGTGACACCGGTGCGCCTTCAATAGCATTGATCGCGTCGGCCGTCTTTACCGCGGCGATTCTTTTGTTGATTTGTTTTGCTGTCATGTGCGCACCTCCTTTTTGAGTTTAGTATAACATAGCTTTTGCCGGAATGGAACAGATTTCTGAGGGAACTCATCAGGGAATCGGGATCCTCTCCTCTTTCGCTACCGAGATCCAAACGCGTTCGTTCTCTTCCAACTCCCTGATGGCTTCGCGGGAAGTATCCCCTTGCCCAACACAGCCTTTAAGAGATACGCTCTTCGCGATCCAAATGGTTTTTGAGCCATTCTTCACCATAGATAAATCAAACGGGTAAAGCATATGGATTCAATCCTTTCCTACTTCTGTTGTTTTCCACGCATTTCGCACGCTTTCGTGCATTGTTTCGTTTTGCATCGTTCTCCGACGGATGAGTTCTCTACCCCTCCTGTCCCCTGCAGCGGGAAGTCTTTCCCTTCCCCATCGGGCGTTTCGATGTATTATCGAAAAAGGGGTCGTTCTTCGACGGAACTCGTAAGGGAGCCTCATAGTCGATGTGATCTGAGTTTCCGATGAGCGGTTTTCCCGTAGAACTGTACCGCCGAAAAGGAACCTCCTCCATCGTTTCCATGGAAACATACCTTGTGAGCTTGGTCCGCAAGCATCTGCTGATGAGGTCCGTTTCATAGGCGGTTGATGGACCGATTGCGGTAACCCGTGTGTTGGCACTGAGCGCCTTGCGGAGAGCGCAAAGATCGGGACATGCTACCGCTATCTTGAGCGTGTTATCTTTCGGATAACTTCTGCTGTACGCATCTATGATGGCATTGTCATCTTCCGGGGCATGGCGGGCAAATGCGAGTCGCTCCCCGAGATCCACGATGTTGCTCGGAGCCATATAAACATGATCATGCAGAGCAAATGCTTTCATTTGCATTCTCGCGATCCCGCTTTCCTCCCATGGATCGCTCTCATTTGTTCGTCCCTGTCTATCTCTTTCAACGCCATCAAGGCACCCATGGAAGAAAGTCGGAAGGAACGCTGTGCTTCTTACTGCAAGCAGCACATTGTGTTGCGGCGGGCGACCGAGAAGCTCTGCGTATCCGTCCTCTACATCTGAAAGAATAACGCTCTCAAAAGATGCTTCGATTCTTGGAAAAAGAGCTTCCGTTTTCTTTTCCATTCCGAACACCACATAAACGCCATCCTCTCGGAACAGATATCCAAGGCTGCGGCTGTGTTTTTTTTCGATGCCCGCATTGGAGGAATTCTTGTACGCCGCTCTGATCTCCAAAGTGGTGTAAAAAACCCCGACAGACAAAAGCGCCGCAGGGTCACTATTCTCCATGTAGCAGCAGTCATCGTCCGAGCTATAGAAATGCGTCTTTGAACCAAGGCTCGCAGCGAACGCAGAAAAGCTCGGCTTTTCGACTGCCAGCGTCAAAAACTGCATAGACCGGCAGAAATGAATACCCCTCGCATTCCTTTCAAGTGTTCGCAGGTCCCTCACATTATCTACACTCAGGCGTTCCAAGACCGGGCACTTCGCAAGACGGTTATCGTTGATATACTTCCAGCCGTTCCGAGTGAGAGTAAGGCACACTTTCTTATCCAACCGTTCTTTCTTGATGAGCGGCGGATCTCTATGAAGAAGACGGCTTGCCGCCCTCGTCAGCGACGCATTGGCTTTACAGTCTTCTACCCCTTCCGCTGTCTCTCTGAATACACATTGAGAGATAGCCTTCCGCTGCATGGCGCCCGACTGTGCAAGGAGAGTTAAGAGAGTTGCGGCGTATCCGTCCTCCTTTAGTGTTGTATGGCTCATTTAAGATACCGTCCCCTTTAAGTTAATTTAGCCTGTGCAGAGGGAGTGTTTCTGCTCCTTGACCTCTCCTTCCGCAAATGGCAAAAACCCGTTGATCAAGCGGGTTTATTGGCATTCAAAGTGTACATTTTCATAGTAAAGTGCCAAACCGCTAAACTACCTCGTTGGGGAGCGATTTTCCCCATGCAGTTTTATGGTAAATTTGGCTCTCAAAGTGTGTCATTAGAGTTTATTGCTCGCAAAAAGAGCTGAAAATCCCTTATTTCAAGCGGGTTTTCCGGCACACTCCCGTGGGAGACGCTATTTTTGAATTCCTCCCCGCGTTGAAAGTGTACATTTTGATGTTCGAAATAGCCGTGAAACTGCCAGAATAGCTCCTCGTCGCAGCCCAAAATCGAGGCGAAATTGGCGTATCGCAGGAGGGTACCCTTGGGGTTCCCTCCTGCTCCCATCTTTTGAGTTTTGCGCGCCAAAGTGTACATTTCCGTAGACAAGATTGGGGAACCCCCGAGGGTTCCCCATACGCCCTAAAGGTCTAATCGCACAGGGCGCATCAGCCTGATCTTGGCGTCATTTTCAAAGCTGAATGGCTTTTCCTCGCTCCACGACTTGATAACTTTTACTCTCTTCTCTATGTCAGAGATAAACCGAGTATTGATGTTATCAGCATCACAGTACCGCACGTTTGTGTCTGGGATATACCTTGTAACTTCGAGTGCGAGATCCCCATTTTCTCGCCACCCGATTGGTCCGGAATCTGGCGTGATCTCCCTAAGCATTGACTCGTGAAAGTCGCAGAGGAGCCTTCCTCCTTTGCTGTAAAGCGAGACCGGACTGTCGGTGTATAAGGTCGATATCTCATCATCGTAGTGGCTTTCGGTGGCGTTAAGGTATTCATAGCGCTCGTAGTCGCTGGACCTTGAGAACGCACCTTTTGTATATTGCTGCGACGGGCTGCTCTCTTCGTCCCCCGGCGCAGTTACCCGCAGCATGGGAATGATGAGGGAAATGTACTTTGCGATAGAGCGAAGCCTTGATGCCATTGCCCTGTCCAGCGCGGTCTCCCCTACTCCCGCGTCCGGGAGCATACCAAGCTCGCTTTGCAGCTCTTCAGCGAGCTCCATGAGACGAGCCACCTTGTAGTGTCTCTGCCTATACAACTGCCGCTTCGATATTTCCGGGGAGGCTTCGTAAAGGTCTCGAACATAATCGCCATAGTTTGAAGCGTATCTTCCCTGCACGATCACGATCTCTGTTCTTGGCATATCGGACTCGCACCAGACATAAACCGCATTGAAGTTGTATGGGTGATCATCGGTTCCCATCCGCGACATGATCGCGTCGGAAAGCATATGTGCTTCACGGTTCTCCATTGTCCCCATGCGCATATCACTGCAGTGTCCGAATCTTTTTACGATCACGGTTCCACCCTTAAATGTCGCGAACTCAGCGCCAGCGCTTACAGCATAGTCGAGCCCTGCCTCCACCATAGCCCCGATACTGCCGGCAGAAACCTGCGATATGGAACGGTGCATTGTCGTGAAGGTGCGGACACAGTACTCTCCATGTGTGCCTGCCTGCACCTGCACCGGAGAATACTTCCGGAAAGTATCGAGGATACCTTCCGCCAAGCGCCTTCGTCTGAATGTGTCGGTTTGTTCAAGACAGAGCACCTTCGCAGCCGTGTAGGCATTCAGGTAGATTTCCTCCGCAGACTTCAGACATGCGGCTCTATCCCTGAAAGACATTTGCTCAGGATGGAATTTTGCAGACTTCAAGCGACGAAGTATCTCATCGGCATGCCGCATCGCAATCGCGTGGTTAAATATCTGCATTACGATCCCTCCCTATCTCATGCCCTCCATGCTTCCTCTGGCGGAATTGTCCGAACCTGCGTGAGCTTATCGCGACGAACGATACACACAGACTGAAATCCCCCGCCAACGATTCGATTCGCTCCTTGCTCATCGGCAACGACCGCAATGCGAACCAGAGTGTTTTTATCTACACTTGCGGGCAATGTCCGTCGATCCAGAACCGAACATGCCATTGTTTCCATTCCCGGCTCTATGATAGCCACCTCGACCTGTGTGTCTCCGGATAGAAATGTGAACGAGAGCGGCGAGTCGATTTGGTATACCGCCTTACTGTTCGGAAGAAATGGTATGATCGTCGCCATCATGGCAACGCCATACCTGCGAACGGCTTCCGGTATTGCCTTTCTCTGCGGGAACCGTGTTGAATAGACAAGCCTCGAGTTTTCTCCACCCTCAAGCGCTCGTGAGTCAGTGAGCTGCATGCGGATAGCACCGGATCGATATAGTTGGTCAAGCATTGCTCCGAGCCGGACATCCGTAACATCCCACGGTACAGCGTGTAAAACGGTGTCTCTTAAACGGAGCATGTACTCTAAGAGCTGCCCCCTTGTACAGCAGCCTACCCGCTCCACGATGTATTCTATTTCCGCCGGCATTCCCTGCTTCCACTGCTCACTTGCGGTGAGGAAACTGTTCCTGTCGCATATTTTTGGACTCACAAAAAAGCCTCCCTGTTTTTTAGAGTAGTAGTTATTAAAGCCCCTCTCCAGGGGCATCTTAAACGAGATTGAGGAATGTGTAAATGTTTACGACGATCAACATTGCGCCGACCAGGAGCTCCCCCGTACTCCCCGTTTTGATCTTTGCGAAATGATGGTACTTTCCAAGCGGCCACAACCACTTGATTCCGGTTGGGTTAAGGGAATCCAACAGTAGATGAGAGAACATTCCGGCTGAGAGCCACATCACATAGCCGTCTGTCAGAAAGTCCACATGCGGAACGACCAGACCACATAGAGCGCTTGCCACTATTGCTACAAATGTGAGTGAATGACAAAAGCCCCTGTGCCTGGTTGTCGAGCTGATAGCAAATGACGCGAGCTTCGTTGTGAGGGTCGTGTTGGATATTTTGGATTTTGGGTGGTCAATATCCGGCAGCAGACTGCCGATGACGCCCATAGCCGCGGCGCCGACCTCCATAGGATCAAGAATCTCCGTATGGAGGCATAGCAGACTGGTAAGGGCGAGCCCCCCAAGAATATGGGTTACGCTGTTCACTGGCTCACCCCTCCCTTGAAAGGATATCCTTGAGCATTTCTGTCTCTGGAGTTTGGAAATCCCCGTTCAGCTCCTGCCACAGCAGCGTCAACTCCTTACGATCCGTTGTTATCAGCTTGCGCTCCAGCTCAGATGCTTTGAAGTCGACAACGACATTGTTGCCGTTAGTAGAGATCAACGCTGTTCCGCGGTCAAACTCCCGGATGGCCTTCGTTTCTCTCTCGGTGAGGTTCAAACATTCCTGGACCCTTCCGGCTTCCTCATTTTCCAACCCGAAAATCATTTTGATCGACGAGGCGTTGATGATCCCGCGCCCATACTCACCACCATTCAATGCGAAGAAATCGTTGAGATCCTGCGTGGCACAGATCGCGGAGCCGCCGTATCCTCGGATGATCTTGAAGATCTCGAGCACATACTCAGCCGCCATCGTATTAGAACCCTGCCCAATAAGTTTCCAGAGCTCATCAAGGATAATGGCCTTTCTCTGAAGAAGATCCTGCTTTGCTTTGTCCCACACATAGTCCAGCGCCACGAACATACCGATGAGGAGCGTCTCCTTGGTCAACTCGGAAATGTCCAGTACGATGTACTTATTGTCCAGGTTCACATTGGTCTGCTGATTAAAGCTCTTTGCGGAACCATACACGAGAGTTTTGAGTGCGAGTCCTACCCTCTTCGCTTCAGGGATTTCCGCCATGACATCGTACACATCCTGCAAGATCGGCATCTCTTTGTAATGTCCGGGGTGTTTCGGGTCTTCAAGGCTCTTGTTGTCCATTGTGATCCCCTTTCGTTCGTACGCGGTCATAACGGCGGCATCCACCAGCTGACGCTCCTCAAGGGTCATGTCCGGCACAAGCAGGCTGAAGAAGATCTTGACCTGCTGCACCTTGTTGGCGAGCAGCGAATCTCCGCCAACACCGTTCACCATATCACTGCCGGAAGCTGCTCTCTGACGGATCTCCAAAATGTTGATGCAGGTGGGAGCCCCGGCACTGATCTTGACATACTGCCCGCCGACCGCCAGGCAAGCACGCTTAAACTCGTGCCCCTTCAACGGTGCAATCGTGAATACCTGAATTCCCTTCATACGCAAGCGCAAAGCTATGCACTGCAGGGCAAATGTCTTGCCCTTGCCGGACGCTCCCATCAATGCCATATTCGCGTTGGAATATAGGCTGCTGTTGAAGTTGTTCAGCATGACAAGAGACTGGTTCTCTCGATTCGTCCCGAGCAGGACGCCATCTTCGTCGCACATCGCGTAGGAGGTGAACGGGTAACCGGAAGCTGCGTCGCCGGTAAGGCAATTTCGCCGGCTCTTCACCTCAATACTTCTGTCGAGCTTGCAGAAAGGAAGTGCGGATTTGAATGCCTGCTCCTGCTGGAACCTGCACACCCGTGTAGTCATTCCATAAGCAGCGAGCGCCTTCGTAAGTGCTTCCACTCTTGCTTCCAGCAAATCGGCAGTATCAGTGCTGATCGTAATAAGTGTAGAAATATAATGGAACTCATCCCCTGCCAGCAAACCACTGCGGAGATATAGCCCGGCGCTGATGCTATCTTCAATGTTGTTTCCCGCCGCACTAACATCATCGACCTCATTGAGCCGGGTCTGGTTCATTCTGATGCTGCGAATGATTTTATTCAGCACTGTGGCGGAGTCCTCACGGGTAATGAACAGGTCAATGTCAACGCCTTCACATGCGTTGATGAGCGGAGACAACCACCCAGCTTTTACATAGGGCGAGTAGCCATCCGATGTGACATAAAGGAAGCTGTAGTATTTTCCATCGACCACAATGTACTTGGAGTCCTGCAGCGAGATGTACTTTGGGGCGATTAGATCGGAGGTCGGGATATACGGGACTTTCGAAGGATCCTTCACGCCATATCCGTCCATATACCTCTGCAGGGTTTCTCTCGCGTACTGATTGAACGGAACCATTTCAGACTTTCTTCGGTTCAAAAGCATGTACAGGAGCTCCAGCGCGGTGCTGTCCGGAGACTGCCCCCTGATGTATATGTTCCCGCAGGCGTTGATGTTTGCAATCGCCGTTCCGGCGGTTTCGTTCAGGCGTCCCTTTACAGACTCGAAGTCCCTGGCATAGCTGATTGGCGCATCGTCCTCAAAGATGAGATAAAACCGTCTGGATACACTTTCTGCCGAACCGAGCCCCTTGAGAAAATCCATATACTCAACAAGCAGGATCTTGCAGTATTCGTTCTCTTCCCTTTCGATGTCGCGTTGAATATCACTCAACAACTTGTTGACATCCGTGCGGGTAGCGACAGACTTGATCTGCACTTTTGTCGGGCAATTCCGCAGAAAACCTGCGAAGCTCTCCACGATCGAGTCTTGCTCCTGAACGGATTTCAGTAAGAAGTTGATCGGGTAAAACTCGAGCACCTTAATAAAGCGATCATCTGCTGTGACAAGGATCCCATCAACAACCGCTTTCACGCCGGCAAACGACTGCGTGCTCTGCACGGTTTTCTTATCGTCCTTTTTGTTGCGCTTCTTCTCTTTCGCGGCGCTTCGGCTCACTGTTGACTTTAGCTTCTTGCCTGCCCTCTCGCTCCCGCGCCGCTCCCTTTTCTTTTTGAGCAGCATAAATACCATAAGGAACAGCAATGCCGCGAGAATGGAAAGAATACCTATTGAATTCGCTTTTCCTATCGCGTTGATAATATTCGATACTTGGTCCATAAAAGCTCCTGAGCGGCGTTTTTCCGCCCTCTCCTCTCTTTTTTAGTCCTGGTTATCTTCCGAAGGGATGAAGATATCAAACACCGGAGGTTCTCCGGTGTCTTCGGGGGCGCCGACATCGGTACTGCCCCTATCGCTCACCGCATTCGAGCGGTTGAGATCTGCCCCGAGATTGCCGACGGACTCCCGGTATGTCTGTCCCGCGGCGCCCGATCGTCTCGACTTCTTCACGCTTTCGATATAACTCGTGATCTCCGCCAGCTCGTCGATTTCCACCTCAGCGGGTTCCTCCTCGTCCGGCTCTCGTTTGCGATTAAACTTTACCTCATTCATACTGGAAGCATTGAGTGCGGCCAACTGGCGCTCCAGCTTCTGCTGCTTCTTCTTTTCTTTTTTCTTTACTTCATTTTCAGTCCCATAACCATAGGACAGAACCGTGTCATCATCGTCGAAGCGAACTGTCATACTGACATCCGCATACAGGTCATCAAGGTTATGGTCTTCTATTTCAAATGTGCGACCCGTGAGTTTGGCAATTTTCTTGAGTATCTTATCGCGAGGGAGTTCACTCTCTTCGCTCATGAGTGTTTCCCGGATATTGTCCGGCTTCTTTATATGTGGGTTATATCTGGCAACTCGCTTATTCCTGCGGAAGTCACTCCAATATGTCAGGAACTGAAACAACGAATCGCCGTTGATCCCGATGCATCCGATCACGAGCAAAGGAATACCGGCAAGTACCGCGACATACAGTTTTGCCGAAAAGCTCATCGGGATGAGCAGGATCGGAGGTCCAACGACGATTGACGCTACCAGAATTGCCTCCACAAGGTTCCGCAGACGGATCATGCCTCCTACCACAGACACCTTATCAACAAAATTGGGAGGAATAATGTAGGTTTTCCCCTCTTCTTGCTTACGCATGTTATCACCGCGCTCCCCGGTCGCCTTATACCGTTGTGAGGGTATCGGTCACAAAGAGCATTTCCTTTCCCGAATGATAGACTAAGAGAACTTTGCCGGAGAGCCGCTTACTGCAACTCTCCGGCAATGTCTGACTTACCAGTTATTGCGTGCCATGGTGTTCATCGGATCGCATCTTCCGACCAGGACATGGCTCTCCCAGTCAACCGTCCGCGGTTTGAAGATGACGGCATCACCCCTGCGCAAGTTCTGATAGTTATTGTACTTAACCGGGACAAGCCCGCGAACATGAATGGCGTCAAGGTTAATACCATAAAAACGAGGCTGTCCATAAGCGTCCATGCTAATGTAGGCAATGGTGCCGGAGAAGTGGTTATGAAGGCTGGAATCTCCCAGCATGCGCAGGTACGCATCCGCCATATCGCAGTCGAGGAACTTGCGATCCAGTGCCAGAGTCACGGTGCCTTTTTCATAGTCAACACTGATCTCCCTCACTACTGCGTTAAAGCTGTCACCGGGAGTAAAATCATTCTTGGGGTCGCACCAACGGGTAGCGGACAGATCACCGCCAAACATGCGGGCTACAACACCGCAGCTGGACACAAACACACTGCTGTGAAGGGTGCGAAGAATATCACAGGTCACAACATCGCCGACCTTGATGGGGCTCTTTCTCGCACGGGGAGAGAAAAAGTTGCGCTCACGCAGTTTCTCCATTGCGGCAATACGGCTGCCACGAACTGCGTAATAGACCGTAGGCATACCGATCATGTTCAGGTTCTCCTTATCCAGAGTCCTGCGTGCCTCGGTGATAATGAAGCATGCCGTCGCACCCAGCATATCACGAGCCATCAGTGCAAGACGGCGATTCAGCGCCTCGGCGCGGCTGTAGCCACGCTCCACATCTGCTTTGGAGGCGTACAGTGCGCTCTCGATCTCTTCCCGCTCAAAGAAATCGTCAAAGGCAATGCTGACGGGAATGCCGCGGTAGTCAAGCACGACTGCATCAAAGGGAATCGGTCCGCCCTTCTTGCGAACGGCAGCCACCTTAGAACTGCAAATGACCCCTCTCCGTTTGAGGGACATGATACGCGCAAAGGTCTCATCCATAGTCGTTCCGGTCAGATCGTTTACATAGCCGGCGCGGGAAATTTCGCGACCAGTCAGGGCAAAACCATTCTCCTGCTCCGCCTTGAGATCCTCCGCAACTTCGCTTGCGATTTCCTCTTCGGAGAGGTCACTCTCCATGAGAGGTTCCCCCTCATTCTCTGCCATAGGCACCTCTTCGGCGCCAAAGCCTTCTTCCTCTTTGGGGGCATTCTCCGCTTTGCGTGCGCGAGGTTTCTTCGCGACGGGTTTGGGTTCCTCCGCAATGGTTTCTTCGGTGATCGCTTCCACCTGTTCGGATTCGGTGTTTTTTTTGGTTGCCATAACAAATGTTTCCTTTCTCTTTTTGTTTTGTTGATTGTCTCTCTGAAAAGCAGGGTACCAACGAAGCACGTTGGCACCCTGCTGTATCAGTTGTGTTCACCGTCCGCAGTCTTTCGACCATGGACTGTTCTCGTGTTACTGCTGTTCCCGTAGCTTGCCTTGCCCGGTTTCAGCATTGTTGTCGAGGACTTCCCAACTGTGGAAAGCCCGGGACGCGGCGATTTTGCCTTACCCGCCACCGGTTGTTTCTGCTCCTTCGGTCCCTGTACCTTCTCTTGGGTGCCGGCAAGAACATCCATCACGCTGGCGGGCTTGGTCAGCGGCGGCACTTCCTGCTTCGTCAGATTGGGAGTTTTATTTCCTTGCTCTTCCCCCTGTTGGTTCGGTTCCAGTTCTGAATCCTTTTTTAACGCTGGTTTCTTTTCGAGCACCTCGCCGGTGTCCGGGTCCACCGAGATATTGTCCGGCAAGGAAAGTTCGCTCCCTCCGATGGGGCAAACTCCTTCACCTTCATCTCTAGAGTCAAACGGAAGTCCCCCGAATGGTTCATCGTCTGGGTAGCCGTCCGCATATGTCTCTTCGTAAGGCTCGTCATATGTCCCTTCATAGGAGCCGTCGTCATCCACGAACGAGCTCTCTCCCGGTTCTTCGACATAGGAGGTTCCTGTCGCCTCCGCGAGTGCTGGCTTTTTACCTGCCTCGGTTCCAGTCGATGACCGCTCGGATGGAGCACACTCCGGCATCGTATCCTCCACCAGGCGGACATCTCTGTCCTGTTCTTCTTCGGCAAGGCTGAAAGTTATCGTCTCGGTCGTCTTCTGCGCCCCGTGGTCAGCAATCTCAAATGTCAAAACCTCTGTGGGACTTTCCTTCTCCAATATTTCGCTGGTCGGCATCGACAAAGGGAAATCCTGCGCAGGTGCGTTGAAGCGCTGATCCGCGGTCGTGATCTCACCGGCAGGTCGGCGGGTCTGAACGGGCTCTATCCTCCCCCGTGACGTGGTGTCTGACGGTTTCTCCTGCCGTCCTGCTGCCACCGCGTTCGCGTCGTTTCTACGCCGTTCGAGTTCCTTGATCTTGTTGCGGAGCTGTACATACTCAGCCTGAGCAAAACAGTCTCTTTGTTCGCACCCGGGGTACCGCTCAACGAAGGGACGAATATCGCTTATGCTTGTCTTCTCGAACCTTCCCTTATTGGAGAGCGGGTGGATCGCCGCCGTCAGCTTTTTGAGGAGAAGCGGCTTCATATGAGCACACACGACGATTAAGTCGGTTGCCTTAATGCGACGCATCTCGTCAAATGTGAGCAAGTTCCTCTTGCCTTCACCAAGGTTTTCGGAGTACTCCGGGAAAAGGTTGTCTATATGCCCAACCTGTCGATCATCCTTGGTGGAGCGTGCAATAATCGTTGTTTCGCCGAGGAGGTTGACAAAGTACTTAATTGTCATATCATCGTTGGCTCCCAAACAGATCTGCGTTGCACAGCAGCCGAGTATGGTGTTGGACACATTGGGCGTATATACCTGATACAACTGCGTAATGGTCTGCAGAATGATGGTGATGCCAATGTTTCTCGAACGAGCGGTGCTGATTTTGTTGCTGAAGTCCGGTATCATGCCGATGTTCGCAAACTCGTCAAGAATGTAGTTGATTGCTACCGGATTTCCCCCATTGTTGTCCGCGGTCTCGATCTGGTCCTTAAACAGAAATGTGAAGAAAAGAGAGGAGACAAACTGGAAGGTGAAGTCCTGGTCCGGGAAAATGCAGAAGTACGCGCATTTCTCACGACCGGGCGCCGACAGGTCAATATCATCCTCGCTGACCATAAGACGCAGCATCTCGTCATTCAGAACATTGAGCCGCACATTGCAGCCATTCGTAAAGTTGGGCCATACGCTGGGGCTCTGCATCAAAATGATGTTGAGCGGGATATGGCAGAGTGCTGTAGGACAATCCAGTGCATCGACTTCCGCCTTGAATGCCTCCAGATCCTTCAGACTATTGATCTTGTAGTAGACATTGGAGAGCGTCGGCTTGGTGATCTCCGCCGTCAGAATCTCGAGAAACTCATCGAACTGAGCAGCCCTCTCCTCCGCAGTGCGGGCATCCAGCGTTTCCACCGAATGCCCGTTTGCCTCCCGAATGACCTGAGAGATTAGCGATTGCGTCGGACCATATTCGATAAAAATCGCCTTCGCCGCCGCGACAACTTCCTTGATACTCGAATCACTCCGTGCATACTTTATGCTGTAGTCATAGAAAATCTGGTGGTTATCCCCCGTGGCGGTCCTCTCCACGATAAGATCGAGCTTGCTGCGATACTCCTTGCAGTACTTTTCCGCCATGTACATGATGACTGCCTCATAGAGCGTCCTCTCGTTGTTGGCGAAATAGTCGTTCTTATCCGAAGGGTCCGAGGTGTTTTTCATAATGGCTTCCACGAAGATCTTGACGCGGTTCAGATCGACATTTCCCGTTTCCTTGTTGTAGCAAACATCCATGCAGTTCCACGCATCGCTCTTCTTCGGGTTCGCAAGGTTGAACACCTTTACAGTATAACCGTTGTTCCTGAACAGCTTTGCGGTATCAGTATAGAGTTCGCCTTTGGGGTCGGTCACGATCACGGATTCGCCGCGTCGTATTGCCTGCAGCATATTACAGCGAGCATACCCCCATGACTTACCTTCGCCCGGCGAGCCGAAGATACAAACATTTTGGTTTGTGATCTCCCTGGCAACCTTGGTTCCGCGTGGGATACAAACCACTTCCCTGCCCTCGGTGTCATACCCTCCAAGGATCACACCGTTGCAGTGCTGGATATCATCGACTTCGAGCTTCTCGTGAGCCTCTTTCTTCGGCATCCATCCGGCTGTGCCATAGGTGCCGTTTGTTGCCATCTGTACCCCGTTCTCGTCTTTATTTTCGCGCTTATAGCGCTCTAACATGTTCTCCGGATTCATTTTGATCATAATGGTCAAAATACCGAAGACGACCCCAGCGACGAGGAACGGGATCCAAATCTTGAAGTCAAGAAACATGCAGCGCAGGACAGTCAGAAAGCCGGTATCGCCACAATTTACCGCGGTTGTAAGCAGCATGGCGGATACCCACCCGATTACAGTAAAGACCCCACGCAGGATGTTTTTCGTGCCCGAATGGGCAAAATTCTTCGCCCACACGATCAGCTTGTTACCGATCTTGCGAACTTTAGGGTTCACTCATTCATTCCCCCTTTCCTTTAAGGTTTTGGAATGGGAGGCACAAGCGTGCGAGGATCGACATACCACGCACCGTTGCTGCCATCGCAGACCAGCACACCAAAGTCGAGGTGCGCGCCGGTCGACGCGCCTGTGCTTCCCACTGCGGCAACCTGCTGCCCCTTTGAGACCCTGTCCCCCACTTTGGCGTACAGTCCGCTGCAGTGATTGAACAAGGTGTAGTAATTCTTGTTGCCGGACGAGCCGACATAAATCAGCATGTGGATGCCGTTGGTGTTGTTGCTTCCGGTCGCTACTACGATCCCGTCCGCTGTAGAGTAGATTGGAGAACCCATCCCCTGTGCCATATCGATGCCGTGGTGAACCTTATTTTGTATCCCGACAGAAGTAATCGTCCGGATGATCCCGTAGTCACTGGTTACAACATAGGTACCCTTGAGTGGCTCTTCCATGTTACGATCAAGCGGCATCGCGGACGCCTGCCGCTCCTCGTATTCATTGATGATCAGCTGCTGATAACTGCCCTTGTAGCTGGATCCATAACCGATGCCCGGCGTAAAGTCGATCCCTCCTGTCTCAAGGAAACTCTTGTAGTTTCCCGCAAGCTCCACCGCCCGCTTGTAGTGGGCTTCGCCCTCTTCTGTGAATACTGGGTTCCCGTCGCTCCCGATCGTCGCCCAGCCGTATTCCTGCAAAAGGTGATTAACGCCGTCGAACTCGATGCGCCACAGATACTCGCATTCCACATCGCAGCCAGTACGCATCTCCTCAATATAGGTGGGGTTCCCATCTTTATCAAGGATAGGGCGGTTTTTCTCGTCAGTCGCCGCAACCGAAACAGTATAAGTATAGGACCTTACTGAATAGTTCTTGTAAGGACCTGATTCGCGGGTTCCCTGCTCCGCTGCCGGATAAAGTACAACGCCTTCTTTCATATAGGGTGTCGGGAAAATGAAACATAGCATATTCTCAGCTTCTTCGCCAAAGAAGCGTTTCAATCCATCGACCGAAACATCCTTCAACTGAGCATCGATTGCCTCCCCTGCCCACTGGAGCCGCTCTTCGGTGGTGATCGGAGAATTGGCGTGGGCTGCCTCTTTCTCTCGGATAAAGGCATCATTGTCGAACCCCGCGCCGTTACGCTCATGCTCGTCATAGAGCGCTGTTAGCAGGTATATGTCATCGGACAAGTCCTGAGCGGTCTGAACCGGCGACTTCTCCGCGATACCTACAGTGAATGTGGTAACATTCACCTTGTCATAGTTTTTCAAACCAGCAAGGATACTGTCGAAATACGCCTGCCCAGCCTCCCTTGCGGCTTCACTCGCCGCCTGCATGTGTGCCGTGAATGTGTCACACGCCTCTGAGCTGATGTCGTTGTATGCCGACTGTATCTCCGGTATCGCTACATCAAAAGCCTTTGTGTTTCCAAAAAGCGTCGTAACGATCGACGCGGGTACAGCATAGAACAGTGCGTACATCATCAGAAACACTATCAGGAGTATGATGGCAAGAGCTTTAAGGACATTTCCCAAATCCTTCGCGAGTTCGACTGCGGCACCCGCAGCATCGCCTGCTGCCGCCTTCGCCGCTGCCTTCACAATGGATTTTGTTCCCCTTGCGGTATCCTTCATCGTCCCAGCTGCAGACTTCATGCTCTGCGAGGCTTCAGCTCCGGAACCATGGCTGTTTTCGTCGTTGCCCACGGGACACACCTCCTTTTCGATGTGCAAAAGGAGGGCGTACGAATACGCCCTCCTCATCTACTCATCAGTATTCTGCAACTTAATACTCGCTGTCGTTATCGCGGCGTTTCTTCAGGGTGATTACGAGAATTGTAATCAACGCGGCACTTCCGACCGCCGCTGCAACGAACCAAAGAGAACCAGATGCAATGCCTGCCTTGGTGGCGACATAATTGGCGCTTGCCTGAATCTCGTAGCGATCCGGTCCATCGGTCAGTCCGTTGGAATACACCGCCTCAGCCGAATAATAGGTCACAGCGGGATTACCGTCGTGCCATGTCTGACGGCTGCAATGCAGGGTCACATAGCGAACAGAATGTCCTTCTTTGTCAGTCGTCCAACCGCCACGCCATGCCGCGCTCTTGACGCGGAAACTGTCCGGGTCCAGGCCGAGATACTGCAGGTACGCAGATTCGTATCCACTTACAACCGGCGTATTCGCATTATAAGGGATCAGTGCATTGCCCAGATAGTACTCCGTCATATCGGAATCGCCGTACAGGACGCCGGTCACATTAACCGGATCCCAGCTCCAGTAACCCTTTGTACCTTCGCTGCGATGCTCGGTATAGTTGACTGTCTCAAGCTGGAGGACGACATCTTCCCCATCGATCGTTACGGTGTAGGTCCCTGGGACGGTTTTGCTGTCAAGCGAGCCAAACGAAACAGATTCTTCGACGCGCTTCCCGCCCGGGATCACATTCAGCAGCTTGTAGTCAACCCCCTGTAGCTTCCATACGAGGCTGCCGTCGGACAGTTCCTCCGGCACCTGCAGAGTATCGTCACTTTCGTCCGCTGTGAAAGTGTAGATATGAGTGAGTGTGTCCTCGTTTTTCTCTTCCTGAACAAGGCTTGCATACTCTCTCGGAAGCACAGCGCCGGTTCCAGGATTGGAAGGACGGTTGGGGTCTTTGGGCTTATCCAGTTCCATGCGACCAGGCTCTTTGTCAGGAACCACAACAACTACCGTCGGCTCTTCCTCAACCTTATTGACAATGGAGTGACCGCCGTTTGCCATTACAGTTACGGTCGTGCCGGACAGCGGGGAGTACTCAAACCGGAAGTACCAGCGTTGATCAGGATCGTACTCGTAATTGGACGGAGCCTTCAGCTCGCGGATATAGTAACTTCCAAGGGGAAGATCAAGCGTAGAAGTACCAACACCATCTTTGATGCGAATCACTTCAAGCAGAGATTCCGCTGGGATCACCGCTTCAGAGATCTCAACGCCATTTTTCGTTGCTGTCGCAGGAATTGCCTCCGGGGTGTCTGCGGCAGGAACAACCGGTACCGGTTCCTCTGCCTCCCCGTCCTCCTCGTCAGATGTCGCGTCATCGCTGTCCGCGATTACCTCGATCGTACCTTTTACAGTAAGTCCATCGGTGTTAGTCACGGTAAAGGCAGTGGTGCCTGCGGAAATACCGTAGAAGCACTCGCTGTCAGGGGCGTAGACCGCAACATCCTTGTCCTCAACATGGACCGAATACTCCTGCGATGCGCCGTCACTGAAGGTTACTTCCAACTCGTCAGCTCTTTCATCGACACGCTTACCGACTATCAGCTGGTAATTGGTGCGGGCAACGGTCATCGTCAGCTCTTCGTCGCCTTCCTGCAGACTGCTGACGGGTTTTGCCCCCGGCATCGGATCCGGCAGTTCGGCATCTTCCGCCAGCACCTCAATAGTGCCGGTTACTGTCTGCCCGGCAGCGGAGACAGTAAAGGTTGTACTGCCAACCTCAGCGCCGGTCAGTTGGAAGACACGGTTATCGTAATTGGTCACTTCTGCGACAACAATGGGCTCGCCGCCCTCTTCAGGGTTCTCCATCTTGTCAACCACTACTGTGATCTGCTCATCGGCAATCAGAGAAGAAAGACCGATATCCAAAGTCGCGGTCTCACCCTTTTTGATGATGAAGTTGCTGCGGGGCATTACGATCCACGCCTCATCAGCGGAAGCATAGATGCTTTGGGCATTATAGAGCCCGAAATAAACATCATTGGCAGGCTTATTGCCGCTCTTTGTTACGGCTTCCTTCAGCACCTTAAAGATGACATTCTGTCGGCTGTTTTCGACCTCCAGGTACTTCGGGTAGATCGTCACCGCCTGACCGGCATAAGCAAGCTCCACATCGATTGGTTCGCCATCAGTCAAGTAGCCCCATGTGGTAGCTACTTCTTTAACCGTATAATGACCAAGCTCCAGCTCTGCGCTCTGCGCCATGCCGGTGCGGTCGGTCTTCACGGTATCGACCAGATCCCCTGCTCTGTAATACACAGTACCTTCCGGGGTGACGATATCCTCTGCGGCATATACCTCAAAGGTTGTTCCTCCTGCCAGGAGACCCACCTTCCAGATTGGCTTCAGCCCATTCATGGCAAGCAGAGTCTTATACACTTCGGCGCCAACCAGCAAGTCGCCGGACTTCTCGAAGACGATCCGGGCTTTCTGCGGCACATCCGCCTGCTTGATATTCAGCGTCAGATAGATCTTGCTGTCATTGGCATCGCTCTTGTTGACAGTGAACGCAAACGGTTCTGCCTGGACATAGCCTTCCGGACTCTCAATCTCGTACAGAAGGTAATCACCATAGACCAGATAATCCGGTAAAATGAAAGTACCGGTTCCGTCCGTCTTGAAATCGATCAGGGTATACGGATTCGGATAGTCAATAGTCTGATGGATCCAGTGGCCATCGACTTTCCAAGTAACAGGCTCCTCCACGGCGGTCTCCGCGCCTTCTGCCACCGTTACCGTACCGGTAATGACTTGGTCGCCGGGGAGGGTGACACTGTACCGAGTCGTGCCGGCGGCAACGCCGGTGATGATCCAGCTGCCGTCTGCCTGGTGCTCCGCTTTCGCGATGCCGGTATCTGCGATACGGACGGCATAGGCATTGGCAAAGTCAGTTCTGATCTCTGCCTTTTCTGCATCGGTCCAGCTGAGTGCCTGTGTACCGTCTTTAAGGGTTACAGCAGCAGGAGCAACAAAGTCCAGAGAGATCCCAGGAGCGGCCGCGCTCTCCCCCGGTGCAAGCGTGAGACTGCTGTAATCCATCAGGATGGTAGGCGGCACAACGGTATCTGCAGTTACAGTGCCATCTGCCGCAACGATCTTACGAGTATAGGGACGCAGCGGGTGCTCAGTCGACCCGTTTGCGGAGATGTTATCCCAGTTCCAGACGCGGTAGGTCGTATTAGCTGCGGGTACTGTCTTACCAGACTGTGCATCGGTCTTACGGACAGTCACGGTCTGCTTGAGAGTCTTATTCTCAAGAATGTAGTTATAGTTGTAGTCGTACCAGCCGGAGGTGTAAGGATAGTCCTCGCCGGATCCGCTCTTCGTTTCCGTAGGTGCTGCCGTGGGATCTGAATCGGGGTCGCGTCCGATGAATACCTGGAACATATCCGGCTCCCGACCTTCATATGGGTTCAGCTCAATTACAGTGTAAAGACCGTAAGGCAGACGGTAGTCAATACCCGCGGTGCCGCCCTCTGCAGAGTTGGCAAGCTCACCCCAGCTGCAATACACCACGGTGGAAGGATCCAGCGTGGATGCGCGGCCTGTTCTATCGGTCCGCAGCACCATGTAAAGGTCCTTCATGGAGATCTTTGCGAGGTCCGTCTCTTCCTCACGACCGTCCTCTACGCTGGGATTGCCGTTGGGAAGCGGATTGTCGGCGTCCAGATCCCTCTGCTTAAACCACTCATCAGGCAAAGGAGAGTAGAAGTTATTGTTTACAAGGTCGAGGTAGCCCCAGCCAGCGGTGGAAGCGCTGCTGCCGGTGCCATCGCCCGCAGGGTCATCAGTGGTCGAATAGATGGGATTGTCGCCGGCTGCTGCCTTACTATTCAGGTATACCGCAAAGTACACGCCCTCTGCCGGCTCCTTGTTCATTTCATAGGCATTGCCGTCCATCTCGTTTTCGACGGTGCGGTTCTCATTGAACTTGGTAAGGGTCAGATCCGCCTTTATAACGGTGTTGCCGTACTGGTTCTTATTGCCGGTCTCGCCCGCCGCTTTGTCGTCAAAGGAAAGGATGTTGGTCCCGCTGCCGGTATAGGCATTGGTGATGGTATAAATCTGCCCACGCGCCTTGGCGCCTTGGAACACATAGCCGTCACTCGGCGTGATCTCCTGCAGGGTATAGACACCCTGCTCGATACCGTTGATGGTAAAGCTGCCGTCGTTGCCGGTCACTGCAGTTGCGACCAGGTCACCCTCGCTGTAGATCTTGATCCAGGTGGAGGGCAGGTATATGTCCTTGGCTGCCCGCAACTCGAATACGGCACCGGCAAAGGTAGCATCACCCTGCGGAGTGCGATAGTTGCCGTGGTTGAGGGAAATCGTCTCATTATCGACCTTGGTAACGGTTAGCTGCCCGCGCTGCCGATAGTCTTCAACCGATGCGTAGGAGGTGCCGTCGGTGCCTCCGCCGCCGGACACGGTAATGGTCGCCTCTGCTTCGGCTCCCTCAACGGGTTTCCCTTCCCCGTCCTTTTCCACCTCCACGGTGATCTCTGCGCTCCATGCGTCATTGAGGAGATACCCATAGGGAGGTGTGACCTCTCTCACGGTAAAGGTGCCTTCCCCCAGCTCCACCGTACACGGCAGCTCGTAGGTTCCTGCGCCTGTGCCATTGCCGGAGATCTCGATCACAGCCCCGGAGATATTATCGAAAGCAGCTGAATTGGAGGATGCCGGAGCAAAGGTAATAAGCCCGGTATTGTAATTGGCTGCATTAAATCTCTCCGGGTCGGTCTTTCGGAAGGAAATCGGGACGGTAGGGCCGTCGCCGTTCCCGCCGGTCCCGGGCTCGGGATCCTCCTCCGGGATGAAGCTGACAATACCCATGCCGAGATAGTTGATGATATTGGTATCATTCTGGATGCCGGTCTTGGCGCCGGACCACTTGGTAAACCCCAGATCGTTCTTTTCGAGATAGAGCGCAAGCGGCAGTTGCTGGTGGGTTGCGTTACCCAGAGTACGCAGCAGCAGTCCGTTGATATTTCTATCAAAAAGAGCCGCCTCGGTGGCGGTCATGGCATACTTTTGCCCATCAAAGGTAAAGTACAAGATCGGCTCTATAAACAGCTTGTAGTCACCGTTAATAAGAGTGTCATAAGCCATGCCAGTTACATCACTGATCCAACGAATGACCGTCTCATCAGTGAAGTAATTCTTGATAGCCTTGATATCCGGCGCACCGCTTGTGCGGACAATGGTTGGGATGGTCACGGGTGGAGTTTCCCAACCGTATGCACCGACTTGCCCACTAAGCGACGCCCCATTGCGGTAGTCGAACTTGTTGGTTTTTCCGTAGTGTCGGTGGCCCTCATAGCCAGCACTCCGATTTGCGGCATCATATGTCGCTGAAACTACTGTTTGACTGGCAACATCGACCACGCAAAAGCGGATGCCCCAATCGCCGTTCCAGAAGCTATCTCCTGTTACGGTCTCTGTCTGACCGCCGCCGGCTTCCATGTTGCCCTCGCCGACAGCCCATACTGTACTGGGCAAAGCGGTGATGAGGAACAACACAGCCAGCAGCGCCGAGAGAATGCGTTTGCTCATGTTTTCTGTCTCCTTTACATTAAATTGTATATATTAAAAGCAGCCACATTGCTGTGACTGCTCTCTTGAACATATTCTGTTGTTGGTTACATAGAGCCGACCTTGTTGCCGGAGAGCTCATTTGGACCCTCCCAGACGGTTGCTCCGCCACCTTCTTCGCCACGATGATCCTCAATCCAGCCCATCCATTTATCATAGACATACTTCTGACCATTCTCGACCTTGGTATCTCCGTCCTTGGGACCGCCCAGAGATTGCCCCTGCTGCTGTCCGGTGGACTGTTCCTGCTTGCGCTCAGGCTCCTTGGCAGGAGTTTTATCCTCGGTCTTTTCGGGCTCCTTGGTATCTTCTGCATCCTTCCCCTCTTCGGTCATGGTCGCAGGGTCAGTGGACTCCACCTGGTCGACCTCTTCGCCAGCCGGATCAGAGACCTCACTGGGTTCCTTCACAGCGGTGGATGGCTCTTCATTATCCTGACCAGGATTCTCGGCGTTGATCAGCGGATCATTCGTGCCCGGCTGATCTATGTCCTGAGTTTTGGCGCCGCAAGCTGCGCAGCTCAGCAGCAGGATCATGCACAGCACAATTGCAATAAATCTCTTCATATAATGCCTCCTCTTCTTATCTTGTTTTTTGGGTGTCGACATACCAGCTGATCGTCTCATCTGAGATATCGGCAGCAGTTGATACAAAATAGTTGCGAGTCCACACTTGCGTCGTTGCACCGGTGAAACACTCTTCCTTTATTACAGCGCCGGATTCGTGCTTTACCAGCTTCATGATTTCAGCGGGACTCATGGCGGGCGGCGCGTTGACGAACAGGTGGCAATGGTCAACATCGCAATCCAACGCAAGGATCTCAATTTGATTTCGCTCACAGACTTGGGAAACGATAGACCTGAAGCGTTCCTCCACACCGGCAACCTTAAATATTTTACGCCGGCGGCGCGAACAGAACACAAAATGATAGTTGACCAATGACACTGTCGCCGCTGTTTTCCTGTATTTGCCTTCCATGTGTCTATTATAGAGTGAATTAGACACAAATGCAAGAGGGAATTTGATTGTTTATTTCGTAAGGGCTGTCCGTCACGCCGCCATGGAGCTATTCTCTTCGCCCGCCGATCGGGATTCCCCTACGATGAAGATCTTCCGTGACAGGCTCATTGTTGAGGGTAAGGACCTCCCCGGCGCTATTTGTGTACATCATCTCACCTACCGGCTCAACAACATAGTCCTCGCCTCCGATATTTACGGGATAAACAGTTTTATCGCCAAGGCTTTCCATCACACCCTGGTCAGGCTTGTAAATTACGAACTCGCCGCACTCCATACGCCCGTAAGCCCGATTGTTCTCGTCGTAGAAGGTCGCGCCATCAGCGTAAAAAGAGCCCATCTGATACTTTGTGTTCCACGAGGAAGCGGTCACATTGCCGGAGAACCCGACTCTACCAGATCCATCTGCTGTAGACAGGCTACGCCCACTATCCCCCATGTACTGACCAATGGCATCAGCTGTTGCACGCGCTTTTGGAGTTCTCGTTGTATGGTCGCCGTAAGTATGACCGGCGCTGTCGGTTCTGGACTTATACGCAGGCTGAGACATATCCAGCTTATTGTTCGGAGCAGTCATTTTCCCATAGGACTGGCCTTGTGGCGCGTCTGGGATCTTGCTGCTGTACATCCGTCTGTTGTAGGCGTCCTCCATTCCCTTTCCGAAATCAGAAACGCCGGGAGAAACCTCTCTTGAGCGCCCGCTGGCGATGTCCATATTCGCCTTGCTCGCACCCGCTGCTGCGCCGATATTTCCCCAAGTGGAGCGTCCGACCATTCGAGACACAGCGTTTCCACTCTTGTTCGGATCCTGCGCTTTTGCTTCTCTGCCGTCAGGCTTTCCTCCGCCTTTCCCTGGTGCTGCTGTATTGGAAAGCTGTCTGACGCCATTCACTGCTCCACCAAATGTGGATTTTACCACATTTGTAAGACCCTTGGCGGCTTTGGAAGCCATAATAAACGATCCAATAAAGCCATTCTCGTAGTCGACCAGCGCTTTCAGTCCCAGTTTACCGAGCAGATCATCCCAGTGGCAGGAAACACGAAGGAATACATCTATCGCAACAAGCCACAGAACGCCGCCGAAATCGTCGGTTGGTTTCTGAATCGCAAGACGGAATACAATAAGGGACCACTGGCTCAATACGAGCAAAAGCATGTGCGAGATGAACATGTTTACCCAAGAAGAAAAAACAAAGCTGGTTTTCTTCGTGCAGCCGGTACAAATAGCGAGCGGAGCCATGTGAGCAAGAATGCCCAAAACAACATACTCCTCAACGATAATGCAAGCCAGCTTGAACAAATCCACAAACAGGAGAATCGCAAGGAACAGTGCCATCAGAACCAGTACAATCTCAGAGCCTACATTGGCTCCAACAGAGTATTCAAGCGCCGCTCGCACATTTTCCCCGATGTCCGGCGCTGTCAGTGCAGAATCTTCAGCTCTGAGTAAAAGCCCCATGAACTGCCCAAGCGTGTCACTGAAAATGACGCAGAACTTTCCGGACATCACTGTCAGAGGTAAGAATATTAGTGTACGCCCAACTACAGAAAATGGGGATTCTGCGGTATTACCCCCAGGGCGGACCATGGTAAGTACCAAAATTGCCAGGACGAGTAGAATTCCAATGGACACCGCAATGATTTGAATTGCCTGGTCCAGAGCTATTGCTCCACCAAATATTTTGTCAAACATTCGAAACGGGTCAAACGGCAGCGCGCCCTCCCCTGCCGAAGCCTTTGCCGGCTTGGTTATTTCATCAAAGAATGTACCAAACAGCAGGTTAATTGCTCCCATTACGAGGGTCGAAATACCTGAAAGAATCAACTCCAAAAAGCTCAATAGGGTTCACCACCTTTTATATTTGAAAATTGCATTTTGGTAAGACGGAATTGCCCCCCGGGGGACCGGGGGGCAAGCGGAACATCAGGAGATGTTCGAGATGCTTCTGATCGTGGTAATGATCAGTGGGATAGAGTTGATTACGATGTACGCAATGACGATCCGTTTCATCCACTCCCAGCCCATCTGCGTCTGCTGCTTGTTACCGAAGCCCCAAATAATGGCCGCGATAACAAGCCCTACTCCGCACAAGGCAGAGGAGATGCCAAGGATCTTCACCTGTACATTCTGCGCAATGTCAGCCGCCATCTGGAAGATGTCGCTGTTACCCGCCTGTGCGTAGCACACCGTAGTAACCATAACAACCATGAGCAGCAGCATCAGCAGCACCGTATACGCTCTCTTGTTCCTCATTTTTTCGCTCCTTTCTTACAAGGCTGGCTGAGCCTGAATATTGAAGTTAAGCAGCTCTGGTTGAGCCGCATTCTTCCGTGACTTCTTGGACGATGGCACCTTCTTTATGTTCGCCAAAAGGTCCATGATATCGGTCGTTGCATAGCCCCATAGAAGAATCGACAAGACCTGCAGTGCACGATTTCGTCTGTTATAGACTTGATTTATGGAGTTGCCCCATTCAGATTTATCTGCTTCGTGGATCGGGACATCGGAACAGTAAAGAAGGAGCACCGTCTTGTACAACAGGTCGCCATCAGGTTCAAGCTCTTTGAGGGACTCCAGTGCGGACTGCACCAACTCAATCGCATACGGCTCCGCGTCAGCCGGCACCCCTGCCCCTCCACGAAGCCGAACCCCAGAGCGATTAGTTCCGTACCTTCTGGTCATAATGCATTTGTAATACTCAAGCAGGAACTCTGTGTGATGAAAGTACATGTGCTCAGCAATCGTTTGCTGATTGTGCTCCATGCCCATAACACGGGCAAAGACCGCGTCGAACTTCTCACCCACAAGCTGCTTTATGTATTGCGTGCAGCGGACAACGTATTTGAGCTCGTTTCGCTCCAGCGGGTCTTGGCTCGTCGGGACACCATAAAGGCGCATAACTCTCAGACTTGATCTTGCTCTCGCCTTTCCTTTTCCCCCTGCAGCAAGGATCCCCTCCAGGACCTCTACCGCATTATCAACTGTTTCGCAGATCAGCCTTGTGTTCTCCATGCAGAGGTTCCTATGGGAAGTGATGAATTCCCATGCCTCGTCAGATGACCGATAGTCTGTACAAGAACTTCGTCTGAGTGCACTGGGGAGCGCATCGCCCGCTATCCCGCAAGATGCTACCTTTTCAGCAAATCGATCCATCCTCGCCTTGATTCGGTTCTCGTTTTGGTATGTTGCAAAACAGCACATTTTATAGTATAATAATGCGATAACAATATTTGAGAGTTCCGGGTACCACAGACAAATCTGCTCCGCGAACCGCTGTGGTGCATTTTTGGAGAACTTCACATCATCCTGCACTATCTCCGTGGCGCAATCCAACTCGACGCATTTTAACAGCATTTTCCTTCCTCTCCCCTTTCTTCTCTGCTTGCAATTAGGACAGATTTTCCTCAGCAGCCTTAATGAAGTCCGCCATGTGGATGTTAACATCCCTCTCCGCTTCACGGTCCGCAGATTCAGACAGGAAATGCTTCTTTACATGCAGGACAATGTTGTGTTCCTCGCAAAGAGCAAAAAGCTCACCAAGAATCTCTTTGCTACCATCAAGGTACCACGGGATTTCTGAAAGTTCTGTGCCATCTATATCGCACAGCTTACCGGTCTTTCCGTACTCCTCCAGCTCTCCGCTTTCAAATGCACACAGCAACTGATTGTTGTTCGTGTAGCATTCGATTTGATAATCGGACTCCACACACATGTCACGGATCGCGGCAAGAAGCGCCGCCAAAATAGGCACAAGACCGGGACGCCGATTGGCGATGTGTCTTGATACAAACGGTCTCGGATCACATCCTTCACCACCTTGCCCTCTGCCGCTTATGCCGCGGGCAAACGCCGAGGTAATGTACAACAGCTTCCCCTTGATTTGGGTAACCATCATGTACATCCCAATGATCATGCAGCTCGTCTTGTAATCTGGACTTGCATTGTGTTTAGTAGTCCTCATCCGAATTCTCCTCCCTGTTAATTGGTTTTCTCCTCTGGTTTACAGTCGCCCGATACCGGAGTTGCACCGGCTATACTTCTTCGGGCATATGTCCCACACCAGTTTGTTTCACCGAGTCGGGTGGGCCCACTCAAGAATAAAAACCCAAGATATGTTCCATGGAGGTATCACAATGAAAGGCAAAATCACCTTTGATGAATCGCTCGAACTCGTCCGCAAAAATGTCTTACACTTACTCAACACCAGAAGCATGACAGTCGCCGAAATGGCTCCTCAGCTTGGAGTAACAGCTACAGTTGTGTATCGATGGCTATCTGGGAAAGCCCTTCCTTCCGCAAAGTTGGTGTACGGTGTCAGTACTCTCTTCAACGTGTCATTGGACTCCCTCTTTTTTATAGATCTTTCCACCGATGTGCAGTCCAAGAAGGTCACCACAGATTTCACTCTTTCTCCCAATGAATCCCTCGCTTTATCCATGTTCCAGTCTTTGAACCGCTACGATCAGGATACCGTGCTTCGTGTCATTACCGCGATGCTGACAAACAACACCGCGGCAACGCACGAGATCGATACGATCGTGGATATAAAGTAAGGTCGGCTACAGACCGAACATATCCGCAAGGCCATCAAGAAAGTCATCCGGAACATCAATGTCCAGTGCCGCCTCGCCCCCCTTGGACGCATCAGCCACACCATAAACATCAGTCCCTCTCGACTCGGTTGCATTACGGGTGCTATCAGCACCGCATGTACCCGGGTCGTTTTCATTCCCGCTATGATCTTCTCCGCAATCTGTTTCTCGCACTTCCTGATCTGGTTCCACTTTGCCGCTGTTGGCAAGGAGATTGCGTGGCTGCGCCGTCTGCACTGTTCCGCGCTCGAGCATCCCCGGGAGCAATTCGGTAAGGATTGCCCTGAGATCTTCCCTTGTAAGCGGCTCCGCCTTACGTGGAACTTCCGTCCCTGTAGCGGTTAACACAAGCTGCGCCACATACTCGGTTTTGTTCTCTACCTTATTAAGGATCTCGTATGCAGCCATTTGCTCCGGAGAAGAATGCTTGAAAGAGAGATTGATCCGGCACGAGCTGTTTTTATTGCTCATGTTCGTCCCTCCTCACTCATTTTCGCCGTTTCTCCATGGCGGCAGTGAGCGCGTAGTACCCGATTGCGTTTGCCTTCAGCTCCGGGATCCACTTCACTGCGCCGGCACCCCCACGGGCTTTGATCGCTTCGGTAATGTACGGACGCAGCCGCAGCGAACCGCCTCCCACGAACACAACGGTTGCCAGAGCAATATTCATGTCCGAGTTTTCCAGAATCGAGGTCAAGAAGTCACGCCCATAGGTTCTCGCGGTCTCCTGGACAAGCGCTGTGACCCTCTGCGGGATCTTCTCCCTCGCACCATCTTCGCTGAGAATACGATCGATCTGGTAATCCAGCAATGCCTCGCCGACCATATCCTGCACTCTATCGTTGATCTTTGCCGCCAGGTCATTAAAGCCCTTGCGGTTGAATGTCTTTGCAAAATCAGGGTCCGGTCTGCCGTCTCGAAGCCGGACAATATCGGTGGTATAGCCACCAATGTCGACAACATATGTAGTGCCATCCCTGCAGATCCGCTGCACTTCTGGGCTGGACTGGCAGGCAGCGAACCCCTGTGGGAAGACATATACGCGGTCAACTGTAATTTCGTACTTGGTCATCTTCCCGCCCTGCGGCTTGTACGAAAAAACAAACGGTACACCGCCATTGCGGTAGAACCTTGTGTATTCACCCTTGTATTTCTCATAATGAGAAATAGGCAGTCCAAGGGCGAGGATGATAGATGTGCGGACTACCCCATCCGCGCCACGATACTGCTCCGTACCGTTTAGGTTCAGCTCTTTGGCAACTCCAAAGAGTGTAAGTACAGTGTAGCGAGCATCCTCAGTTTTGTTTGCTATGTTTGGTATGTGCTGCTCGCTCACAGTGTAGAAGTGTTTTTGATATTGCAATACCTCGATATCCTCGAGGGTGGCAGGCATACGACCCATATGGTCCTTTACTCCTGCCGAGAAGACAAAGTTCTGAGTCTTCATCAGTTTATTGCCAGTGTCAACGGCGATAATCGTTGCGTTTCCCATATTTTCCCCTTTCTGCTGCCGGCACAGCCGGCTCAAAAAATTTTCTCCTCATCTCCCAGAGTGCCGATAAGGCAGCTCTGGAAGACGAAGTTGTTGCACTATTCCTCGCGCGTCTTTCCCTGCGGAAGACCAGAGTATTCGCCCAAAAGCAATGTTCTGATCTGAGCAAGCACATTGAGATCACGAATGACAACATCGTTGACGTACTGATCGCCAACCCGGTGAGACGGCATAGCCATAAACAGCTTTCCGTCCTCTCCCTGTATCAGCTTTACACCATGGATCTCAAGCAGATTGCCAAGTTGAATATCCGCCACCGCTTTGAGATATGGGGCTTTCTTGCTGTTCTTAGGTTCCAGCTTGAGCAGCTTGACTCTCATCGAACTTCCTCCTTTTCTTACCCAGTAAGTAGTCGTCGATTCCCTTGAATGCCGGGTCCCACGTCATTTTTTGAACTGGAAATCCATATTCCGTAAGGACCTCCCTGAGCTTCTCGACATTCTTCTCAACAAACGGATTCGTCGTCTCGTCCATGTCTGTCGCAAGGATAATTCTGGCTTCGCCAAAAATATCATTGCGCTTTCTCATGGCACCAAGACCTTGACGCAACGCACGGAAATTCCCGACTCCCGGGATGGAAACGAAGGGTCGCCCGCTTAAAAAATGGGCGACATCCGCCTTTAATGCCCCCTCAGTAAGGTAGAGCCCTTTTACGGGTTGACTGACATCTACGCCGACAAAATGCATCTGGCTCGCCATGCTGGCCCCGCCGGGCTTATTCGATGAGCTGAAAGAATAGTATCTCATCTTTGGATTGTCGCTTCGCACCTGCATGCCCACGATCTGCCCGTACATGTTCCGTGTCGGGATATAAAAGCCAGTCCCGCCGACCTTGACCTTGTAGCAGTCGTCCTCCCGGTAAAAACCGGAAACGCCCTGAAGGTTGATTCCCTCGGATACCATGCGTTGTGCATAATAAGAAGCTCCAACGACCGGTACCGATTTATAGCCCCGGCTCCGTATGAACTCCTCGGACAAACCCCGTCGTTCAAGGTTCTCCTCGTGGACAGTGTCAAGCTCCAGCATCTCCAGATAGGAGCTATAAGCCGCATGCAGAACTTCGTCCGTCGCGGCATTCTGAGGCTCCTGGATCTGCTGCGCAGGGTGCTGAACAGTTCTTTGTTTCCTGTCGTCTCTTCTTTCTCCTGAATCGTATTTTTCCTCGAGCCGCCTCTTTGCCTCCCGATTGGAAATCTCGTTCAGTCTGGCGTACATTTCAAAGAGATATCCTCCCGTCGAGCATTTGTAACAAAAGAATACATCCTTTTCGAGAGACGCGTCTCCCTTTCCCTTTTGTTCTCCACAGAAGGGGCAGAAATATATGAGCCGTCCGTGCTCTTCCCGTTTGACTTGCACACCGCACTCATCGAGAACTTCTCTTATGCCGTATCCATGTGTCCTGTCATCGTAGTACGACATGGTCGGCCCCCCTTTCCTATGAAACTGTAAATGTTCGTTTAGTGTGCCGCCCCAGTGAGAGGGGGCGGCATCTCCTTACTTTTGCATGAGCGTTCCCAACACAGTCGCTGCTGCAGCAGCTTCCTCTGCATATTGCTCATCTTTCCGTTCTTCGATCCACTTGAGCGTCTTGACAGCAATCTCCTGGTTCTGGCGGATCCGTTCATCTCCCAGCAACTCTCTGAATGTCTTTCCCGCATACGCGGATGCGGAATGAATAACCACATCGAGCGCGCTTTCAAAGTCACTCTTCACACCGGGGAGCTTTCTTGCGGAACCAACCTTCTTCTTGGTTTCCAGCTTTACATCCGGCATCTTCTGCTCCGTTTCCTGGGGCACCGCCTCTCCACCGATGTGAGTCACCTTCTGGAGCTCCTCCGTATCAGCCTCCGGCTCGGGGATGTCCACAATCAGATCCTCACTGCTGCGTTTACGGACCTTGACCGGTTTCTCTGCAATCAGCTCAGACGCAGGTCTCAATGTCTGCTCCACGGAAACATCAGCGGTTTTTGCCTCTGCGATTTCCTGGGGACCAGGAATTGCAACATGCGGTTGCTTAGACTCCTTTTTGCTCAGCCGCTCCCCGGTCTTTTCGCACTCCACTGCTGCATCGTACTCGGGGATCTCTGGCTTGCTGCGCGTTGCAGACATGCTGCCTACTCCGCTATCGTCGAAATCGGCAAACGACTCGTTTACAAGTGTAAAGCCCGCGTCGACGAGAGCTCTTACTTTCGCGGCTGTCTCAGCACACTGCTGATAGTGCTGACCGATTGGGTCATTCGGCAGGTAGGAGCGGGTGGCAAAGGCGTTCGCAAGGAAGTTCTCGTCTGGATCGTTATAGCTGCAGTAGACACGGCACTCGACCGTTATAGTCGGGTTTCCATTGGCGTCATTTCCCATCGCCGCGATCCTCTTGGAGATCTTGCCTTGCGGATAGACATAGCGGAACCATGCCGTACGGTTGCCAGCCGGAACCACTTTGACAGTTTCGCCCTTTCCGTTTGTTTGTTCGATTGCGATTTTTCCCAAATCAAAATTGTTTTCCATGACACATTTTCGTGCCGTGTATGCTTACGCACACGGCACATCTCCTTTCTTCGTTAAATCTTGGTTCGTACCGTATGCATTTGTGCTCTGAAGCCGTTTTGGCGTACAAAAAACGAGTTGTTACATGTAACAACTCGCAGCTATACACCTAATTCATTTGACAGGTCTTCGACCTTACCTCAGCCACGCCCTCACTCATGTGAACGAGATGTGGTCTTCAACACTTTGCATTCTTATTATATATTACATCCACGCGATTGTCAACTATTTTTACATTATCGTATAACTTAAAAAATTTAGTTATATTATCATGTAATTCCATTCACTGCTGCAAAAAAGCGCCCTGCGATTTCTCGCTGGGCGCAATTTTTCTCTTAAACACAAATATCTATCGTATTTATTATAATCTCTAATTTTCCAAGGGTCAAGAGTCTTTTATGAAAAAATGGCGCAAATGTCATACTTTGAGCGCATATTTCTTACATTTTTTCGGCGTGATCTTCCTGTTGCAACTCTCCCCTGGATTTATCCTTGCGAAGTGTCAACCCTCGCACAATTCCCGGCTCTTTTTCTTCGCCGCAAAACCCAGCCTATTTTCTTCCCTTGTTGCAGCTCGCACACCCCGTCCTTTTGGATCCGGCATCAAATCCCTGCGCAGTTGCTTATATAATGTAGATGCCTCAACACTGCCTACGATGGAATTGCTGAGAATATCTCGTTCTATTAAGGTTCTAGTACCGCAACGAAGAACAAAAGTATCAAGTGATGGGCAGAACGCAAAGGCACAGTGTCCGATATAGTTGAGTTTTCCTATCAATTCCACCCTTTCGAGAGATGTGCATCCAAGAAACGCCCTGCTCTCTATTCGTCGCAGTTCTTCTCCGTTTTTGAATTCGGTGAGCGCATAACACCGCGTAAAGGCGCCTACGTCAATGTAAGATACAGTATCGCCCATTTCTACTTTTTCAAGATTCTCACATCCGGAAAATGCGCCAACGCCAACGCCAATCACTCCATCTGCGAAACGAACCGATTTGATCCCGCTGCACCTGTCACATAGATAATCCGGTATTACCTCCAGACCACTGAATTCTACGGATGCCTCTGAAAACCCTTGCATTGCATCCTCGAAGCTCCTGACGGTCGCAAACAAAACTGATTTGCCGCCTTGGGTAACAGTGATGTGGCAGAGAGGATTATGAATCTTTTTTGCAGCAGTCTTGCTTGTAAACTGCTTTAGCCCGCAGAACGACCCCAGCCCAACGGTTTCTATTTGAGTATTGAAAATGGCCGTGCGCAGGTTTTTGCATTCCGAAAAACAATTATTCCCTATCTGGTCTACACCCTTACCGAACTCAACTTCATAAACTCCGGGACAACGGTAACAAGTTTTGTCTGGTATGGCTTCGACCATCTTGAATACGATACGCGCGTGTGTGTAGCCCGACAGTGCTTTTTTGAAATCCCCATATCTTGTGTATGTGTCTGTCTTCCCGTCTTGCGTCACTTCGATGCAACATTGCTTTTTTTCGTTCATGATTATAACCCCCTTCTGTCTATGATGCCCGTGCTTGTGCCGAGTACACGGACACAGTGGGTCGATGCTAAAAGAATATTAACAAAATCCCAACACGAAATCAATAGCATTTTCAACCCAAAGTTCTCGCAGAAATACTGCAACGAAGCACAAATATGTGCAAACTGACAAAAAAGGAGGTCGAAGCATCAGCTTCGACCTCCCTTATTGGAATTTTTACACAAATCGAACATGCCGCTTCACGAGAGCAGCCATCTTACCGGGCAATTCGTTGAGGTCATCGATCGCAATGGTTCTGCCTCCATAGATTGCCTCCAGGTACTTGGCGCATCCGGCAATCCCGACACCAAAGATGTCGATATTCTTTCGGTGCGATTCCCTGATCATCGTTTGAATCTGTCCACCGGAGTTGTCCCCAGGGCATCCATCCGTGATCACGATGATAAGTTTATTGCCCTCTTCCCTCTTTGCCATGCGTCCGTAACAGGCGCGGAGCGCATGTGCTGTCGGGGTTCCACCGGTAGCCCGCAATGCCATGATGCGATACCTGTCACGCTGATCGACTTTATCGAAATCGGTATAGCAGGTCAAGAGACAACCACCGAGGTCGGTGTGTCCAAAGATGCAGCAAGGGATGTGCATGTTGCGAAGGAAGTCCTCCAGCACAATAGCGGTCTTTATCGCCGCTACCCGGTTGCTCCCACTCATGGATCCGGATTCATCAATCAAGACGCACACTGAGAGATCCGCTTTATCCTGCGGAAGGCGTCTTCTTTCGAAGAAATAGTCATCCCCACGAATCAGGTCCTTGGTAGATATCCTGTTTCCCATCGGAAGGCGCGTCTGTTTACCCCCCTCGATTTTCGTCTTAAAGAGCACCATCAGCTGTCTCTGCATCTTTTTGGATATCTGCAGAAGATTATCCTTGCCGCAGCCGTGAACTGTCTTGTTGTAATCTCTGACCATATCGGGAGTTACCTGAACCGGACGATCCACACGGACATTCTCGCAGCCCGAGAATCCACCGATTTCAGACTGTATGTCCGCTCTTTGCTGCGCCGCAACCTGTCCTTCCGCGATTGCGGTCGCTATTTGGCGGGCAAGGTTCTCCAACTGCCTCTGCTCATCCGCAGTGGGCTGCGGCGTAGCTGCCGCCTTCTGGCGCTGCTGAGACTGTGGCGATTGGTTTGCGGGTTTACCATTCTGACCAGCCGCTTCACCTTTGGAGTTTTGGCTCTTGGAGGAGTCCTTTTTCGATCCTTCGCCATCCTTTGGGTCAGAACCGGAGGACACCTGCGACCCGTTGTCCTGAGATGGCAGTGGTCTTCCCTGCCCGCCCGTCGCCTGAGATCGAGCAGCATTCGCATCATTGATACGTCCGTCAACAGGACGCGTATTGCGGTTTTGAGGATCTGCGCCGCCTTTATTCTCTGTCATTTGCTCAAGGAGCTGGCGCAGGATCTCGGCAACTTGGTCCGCAGCCGATTGACCGGACTGGTTTCCCTTTTTCTCACTATTGCCACTGTTCTGCTTTAGCTGCTCCGCAGCTTCCAGCAGTTCTTTTACAAACGGCCAGACCACAACGACTATCTCATTGACACAGCTGGCGCGGTTTGTCGCACTCGGATTGCAGATCGCACTGTCAACACGGTCAATGCAGCAATACAACGCATCAAACAGTTCGCTTGAATAGCCGTCGTGGACCTTGATAGTGCCAAACTTCGCGTATGCCAGCAGGGCATTCAGGATAATCCGAAGCCGTTCCCCCGCCGCCTCAATGGGTGAAGCGTCATCTTTAATCGCCGCTTCTTCCTCATCAATGAACTTGTTCTCTTCATATATCATAACATTTATGGCGGCGATATCCCGGGAAAATCCGGGGTATCTGTCGCACATACGAAGCTCGATATAGGCATCCTCTACAATGTTAAGGATATCGTACCATACCTTCGCAAAGAGCCCGCCTATTCCCGGCTTATTCTGGATAAGATCCGTGATCTCATCCATTCTGACATTTTCCTCCGGGTGTGGACCGTCCTGGTAAGGACGGTCCGGATACCACTCACCTTTGGCGATGGCATCCCGTGCCCGGTTGAAAGTCGGAAAGTCCGTGAATAAAACATGAGCAAGTTCATGCTCTGTCAGTCCCATGATAGCACGGTGCTTCATGAATCGCTTGTCGTAAGCAGCTACCAGTGGACCTTCTGTGTTCACGATAATCTCATTGCCATTGGTGCAGGCGGTAAAGTCAGGGTCCTGAATTGTTCTCAGTTCGGCTCGTCTGCCCACATCACGGCAAATCGCATCTACCGTACGCGCTACATAATCCCTATACTGTCTGGAAGCAAAAAACTCCGAGTCGCCCATACTGTCGACGAGAGCGTGAATTTTCTTCTTCACCTGTGAGTAGTAGTTTCCCATGAATTTTCCCTTTCTTTTCAAATCAATCAGATCTTGATGAGGGGTTTGAGACAAGTATCCTCGATCTCCTCATAGTCGTCTTTGTTGTGAACTGCGGCGCTGATCAGCATTGTGCGTTTGCAGGACTCATACAGCTCCATGCCGTTGAGATACGCCTCGTCAGCCCAGTCGATCAACTCTCGATACCCGCAGGAGCCCTGCGTAATGCCGTTTTCCTCGCAAAGGGTACGGACCCGATTGAAGACATCGACCATAACGCCAAGAACCTTTTTATCCTTGATCTCAGTGACCTTCTCCATGAACGCTACGATCTTCGCTTTTTCCGGATAGTCAATGTGCATCTTCCGGCAGCGGGAAAGAACGCTTTGGTTCATGTCGCGAGTGCCCTCGTAGCCGAGGTTGGTCGTCATCATCAAAACAGCATTGGGGTCTCTCATTAGCGTGGTTCCGTCAGGCAGAGTGATCTGCCGGCAATCATCCATCATCGAATTGAGCACCGTCAGTGCTCCCTGCTTCTGAATGGTGCTTGGCTCCTGCACCTCAACAAAGTAAGGCTTGGTGAGCCCCTTCAGAACATTGGACCGCTCATAGCGAACCCGGTTGGCGCTTCCACCCTCCTTGCCGCACAGAGACGCAGCCATCGCTCGCATGCAATCCGCCTCAGTCGCATCTTCCTTTGCAACATGACAGATTTTCTGGTAGCTGCTGACCGGATCCATTGCAATGTCCATGGCGGATGGCATTTCTTCCATACGGTCCGCTACGAGCTCGTTGACGGAGGACTCCGGAACTGCCTGAACAACAAGATCCATTGCATCCATATCAGAGTTGCAGCCCTGAATCAGATACGGCATTCCCAAAAGAACCGCAACCTGCTGCGCAATCGTGGTCTTACCGAGTCCGGAAGGACCATAAAGGCAGAAGTTGCGCTTTGGATGTCTGAGATTAGTGCTATCTCTAATCGTGGTTGCAATCTGGATGGCTTCCTCAGTGACAACTGTGGAGTCCGGTAGATGTGGAATCAACCGTTGCTCTTCTTCGGTGTAGCTGACACCTGGAATGGCATACATACCACACATCTCGTTGATGTTCTTCTTGGCATGACCGCCGGTCGTTTTAGGAGAGGTTTCTCCCGCGAAGAATCTCAATTCTCCATAGATTTCCGATGGTGCATATCTCCCCGAAATAACCTGCGCCTCTTTAATGTTTGAGAGACCGCAGGCAGCGGTGTATACCTCCGGGGCGCCGCTGCCAGCTTTTTTTGTGGAAAGCCTGCGATAAATATTGTCGTTTGCGACAAACATCATACGCGTGAACTCCTTGCCTTCGCTGGATGTCGGGTCCTTGATGTAAGCCTCATAGTTGTCGACCATGCCTTCAACCATTGACATCAGCTCGGAGTCGCCCATAAGGTATCCCATCATGCCATAAAGCAGGTAGGCGGTATCATTCGTGACATCGTTAGAATGCTTTGGCGTAACAGGAGGAAACACCTTTGCGGCTTTGTCCGCAGCGACACCGGCATAGAAGCTCCCATCGTTCGGAATATAGATACACAGTGCAACAGGTGCTGCCGCGATTGCCGCTTTCTTTTCCTCAGTGTCTGGAATCGTGAAATCGTCGAGCATTTGATATTCTCCAACGCTGCAGTTACTTCCTGCTCCGAAGCCCGAAAAGACCTCCGGGTACTTGTGAGCCTGAACAGTTCTAAACAATGCTTTTGTCACAGCTCTGTTCAGAAGAACCGCCGCACCGGATTGCGTCATGTTGAACGAACTGCGAAAATCTGCCTCAGTGGAACGCACATTTTTTGCGTTCCCGAGAGAGCCAGGAAAGTAATTTTCGGGAATTGACCAGGTCTGTCCGGGAATAACCATCCCGTTTTCATGATTATAAGTTGCCATAATTTCTTTATCCCTTTCTTCTATTTTTCTTTGTAGTCGTGTAATAGTCCTCTTTTAATGCCCGCTTAGAACGGAAAGTCATTATCGTCCGTCAATTCATAGTTCTCCAGATCAGTAGGCGCTGGTGCCGCAGGAGCGTAGTTCTCGGGCTCCTTTTCAGCCGGCGCCGTATCCTTACCGGAGTCTTTTCTTGTGCCGGAAGCGGCATACTGAATAGAATTCACGGCGATAGAGCACACGCCCGGTTTTTTCCATGTTCCGTCCGTCTGCTTTTCCTCAGCAGGATCACGAAGAACGCCCGTGACAATCACGCGGCTTCCCTTGTGGACCTTCATTGTCTCGGCAACCTTGAGCGCGTTGTGCTGGAATCCATCCTCAAAAAAGAGAGTCGTTTTGTGTCTCTTGGCATAATCGCCATTACCGGTAATGTATGCCAGCGTACAAATGCCATACCGACCTTTTCCGTTTCCTTTGTCCCTCACAGTGAGGTCATTGTCGATCCACCCTTCAAGAACAACTACATTTACCATTTCAAAATCTCCTTTTCAAAAAACTTAGAGAATCAACTGAATCGGCGCAGAAAACTGCTCCGAAGTCTCTCCTGTGCTTTGTACACCCGCATTTGTCTGCCCGGGTACGGTCAGGCTTTGGGGAGTATCTCTGTTCTCATTCATTTCCATTGGGGTTTTCATCACCCCGATTGATCTTCCTTTGCGAATAGTCGCGCAGCAGTACGCCTTTTCAAAGGTGTCGATAAAAGCGACTACCTTCTCAACTGCGGCAATCCAATCTTCATCACTGGCATTGAAGTACAGAGCGCCTCCATTGCCGGACTTGAAGGATCCTCGTTCCGCATAACTGCCGCCGTTTTGGTTCTGCTTCGCAATGGCAGTGCCATTATCGATCGTGATCCGCCACGGAGACTGCATCGGTTTGCCATCAGACGACAAAGGAATCCTGGTGATAGAAAGTCTCGACATGGGCGAGCTTCCGTCATCATTTCGCTTGCTGCTGATGAGCTTGTCGATCCGTAATTCCCACGGTTTATAATCCTCTCGAACCTGAACCGGAGCAGTCGCCCTCCTGAGTTTTTCCTGAGAACTGAACACTGTGCGGATGAAATTGAGCGCAGTCAGCAGCATATTGCTGCGTTCCGCAACCTGCTCCACACCCACATACAGAGGCTCAACAGTTCGGTACACATCGTACCGAAGGATCTCCCGTTTGGACTCCCAAAGGATCCGACGCATCTCGCTCGCAGATAAATTGAATTCTGCGCGCTTGAGGCTCTTCCCTGTCCCGTCGGCATAGTCGACAAGATTCAACCTGATACGCGAGTACTGCCGACCGCCTCCGGCGACTTCCTCGTCACCATCGGCATGGAGCTTTGCATAAGACCCAACCCCGGCAGGCTTTAGCGAATCACAAAACTCAATGAGCTTCTTGGCGTTTTGGATCTTACAGATCTGAGCAGCGTTTCCGGGCTTCCTTTTTTCGCTTTCCATTAACTTTTTCTCCTTTCTGATTTTTTGTTCAGAGACGCAAAAAGGACGCTACTCTTGGCGATTTTTGAAAAATCGCGCAAAAATAGCGTCCTCAATTCGTGAACGGCCAGATTAGCCTACCGCACGCTTCGGCAACCGATTGTAAAAAACAATCAATTGTTTGTCCCGAAGCCTCTACATACTTTGCGAAATCATTGTACTACGATCCTGTAAAATTGTCAACCCTCGATTATCTGATGGTTGCGGAAATATCCCAAGCCGCCATGATTCTAAGCGCCCGCCCACCCCGGTGGCTTCTCATGTTGTCGTCACGCGCTCAAATTTTCCGTCTGCGGGCTTCTTGCGCCTTATTTAGGGAATCACATTGCTTTGACAGTCCAATCGCTCACAGGCCCATTTTCCCTTGCGTGAGCGCATTACTTTAAGTTCTATGGAAGCTCAACCGCTGGATAACGGCTTCTCGACGCAGTCCTCCAGACTCAAAAAAAGACGCTGCCCTCGACGGTCTCGGTAAGCCGTTCAAGAGCAGCGCCTTCAAAGCATAAACAATTCTGTATTGAAAAGTGTACACAACAGATCATTAGGTTTGTCAACTGTCGTGGCTCCAAAATACCTCCTTTTTCGGTAAGATCATATGTATGTAAGTATTTTTCATGCACTGAAGCTCTATGTGTTTATCTAAAAAGTTGTCAAAAGGTTGTCAAAAGTTGCTTTCTTTCAGCGGGAAATGGCTTGATCAAGCGGGTTCGCTGGTATATTGCCCATTTTAGGGTAATATTATACTCCTTTTTTGTCCGCTTCACAAGAAAATCTTTTTTCCCTTATTTGTCGCTGCTGGTTCACAAACAAAAGCAGCCGATACTCCGCGATCTTTTCATCGGAATACCGGCTGTTTTTCTTTTTTCCTCAGCCCTCGCCCATCAGCTTCAGCGCCTCATGTGCGGCTGCCTGCTCTGCGCCTTTTTTGCTGCGGCTCCCTCCCCTGCCGATGACATTACTGTTGAGGTGTACCTCCACCACGAACTTCTTATCATGGTCGGGGCCCATAGCCGAAACCAGCACATACTCCACCCGTTCCTCCGGGTTTTTCTGTATAATCTCCTGCAGACGGGTCTTGTAATCCACAAAGGGCGCTGCCTCATGGGTCAGGTCGTTCTCCACAAAAGGCAGCACAAACCGCCGCGCTGCATCTATCCCGCCATCAAGGTAGATGGCGGCAATCAACGCTTCAAAGGCATCGCTGACGACCGATGGGCGCTCTCGTCCGCCGGTCTGCTCCTCCCCATGTCCCAGCAGCAGCTCCTCACCCAGCCTTATTTTCTGTGCAAACTCAAAAAGGCTCTTTTCGCACACCAAACTTGCGCGAATCTTGGTCAGATCTCCCTCTGCCAAATGGAACTTATGGAAGATGTGATCCGCCACAATGACGGAAAGCACCGCATCTCCGAGAAACTCCATACGTTCATTGCATTCCATTTTCTGCCGGCTTTCATTTGCATAGGAGGAGTGGGTCAGGGCACGCTCCAAAAGCCCTTTGTTATTAAAGTGGTAGCCGATCCTCACCTGCAAAGCTTCCATGGACATAACAGCGCCTCCTTTTTTTATTTTTCGGTCAAAGCTTATTCCGTCTCGACGGTCTCAGCGGCAAGCTGGTTTTCCATCTCGCTGATGATTCTGTTCTCACAGCAGCTGATCGCCTGCCGCACGGCATTGTAGAAGGCCTTGGCATCACTGCTGCCATGTGCCTTGATGACCGGCTTTCTGGTGCCCAGCAGCAAAGCGCCGCCGTATTCGGCGGAATCAAACTTCCGCTTAAATTCACCCAGATCCTTCTTCACCACAGCAGCCGCCAGCTTGTTGGGGAGCGACTTCATAAAGATACTCTTGATCTCGCTCATAAACAGCTTTGCCAGCCCCTCGGTGGTTTTCAGAATGACATTGCCGGTAAAGCCATCGCAGACCGCCACATCGCAGCCGCCCAGCGGCACCTCGCGCGCCTCCACATTGCCGATAAAGTTATAGCCTGCTTCTTTCATCAAGCCGTAGGCTTCCACCTGCAGCTCGGTGCCCTTGGTCTCCTCCACTCCGATATTTACCAGTCCCACGCGGGGGTTCGGCACACCCAGAATCCGTTTCATATACACCGAGCCCATCAGCCCGAACTGCCGCAGCATCTCAGGGCGGCAGTCGTGGTTTGCGCCGGAATCCAGCAGCATAAAGCAGCCGCCCCTGCAGGGCACTACGGTGCCGATGGCAGGGCGCTTCACTCCCTTGATACGCTTGACGATGAGCGTCCCCCCCACCACCAAGGCGCCGGTGCTGCCTGCGGAAACAAAAGCCTCTCCCTCTCCGTTTGCCAGCATCTGCAAACCGCGCGCCATACTGCTGTCCTTGTACTGCTTCATAATGGCGGTCGGCTCTGCTTCCATCGGAAAGACGTCAGGAGCATCGGCGATTGTCATATCCTCCAGAGAAACGTCCAGCTCTGCCGCCCTTGCACGCAGCTTTTCGCCGTTGCCGGTCAGCACGATCTCGCACTTCCAACGGTCTGCTGCCATACGGCAGCCCTGCAGTACCGCGTCCGGCGCATTATCGCCGCCGTATGCATCTACGATCACTCTCATCGTTCTTCCCTCGCTTTCAGATAACTGTTCATGGCATCCACCGCACGGTCCGCCATGGCTTGATAGCGTTCCTGCTTGCCCTTTACCGGCTCCGTCAGCGGCGGCAGGATCCCCATATTGCTCCCCATCGGCTGAAAATCCTCTACGCTCTCATCGCTGATATACCGGCACAGTGCGCCCATCATCGTTTCGGGCGGGGGCAGCAGCAGTTTTCTGCCCTGCAGCCGGTCGGCAACGGCATGCGCCGCCAGAATGCCGCTTGCGGCGGATTCAATATACCCTTCTACACCGGTCATTTGTCCGGCGAAGCTCACTGTTGGTTCCTTTTTCAACCTGAACCAGCCGTCCAGCAGACGGGGGGAATCCAAAAATGTATTGCGGTGCATTACGCCGTAGCGCACAAACTCTGCGTTCTCCAGCCCCGGAATCATCGAAAAGACCCGCTTCTGCTCCGGAAAGAGCAGGTTGGTCTGAAAACCCACAATATTATACATGGTGCCGGCGGCATTTTCCCGCCGCAGCTGAATATTTGCCCACGGACGGTGTCCGGTGCGGGGATCTTTCAACCCCACCGGACGCAGCGGACCGTACCGCATGGTATCTAACCCGCGCTTTGCCAGCACCTCTATGGGCATACAGCCCTCGTACACCTTAAAGTATTCCTTCTCAAATTCATGCAGCTCCACGCTTTTGGCATTCACCAGCGCCTCGTGGAACGCTTCATACTCCTCTTTGTTAAAGGAGCAGTTGATGTAGTCCGCCTCGCCGCGGTCGTAGCGGGTCGCAAAATACACCCGCTCCATATCAATGGATTCCTTAGTGACAATGGGAGCGGAGGCATCATAGAAGCTCAGGTATTTTTCTCCGCACCGCCGCCCGATGGTCTCGGAAAGTGCCTCGCTGGTCAGGGGGCCCGTCGCTACGATCACATCTCCCTGCGGCAGCTCAGTCACCTCGCCGGTCACTACCGTTACATTCGGCAGCGCCCGTATCGCCTTTGTCATCGCATCGCTGAACGCCGTGCGGTCTACCGCCAGTGCGCCGCCGGCGCTCACCGCTGTTTCTTCGGCACAGCGCACCACCAGCGAATTCATCGCCTTCATCTCGGCTTTCAGCAGCCCCGCAGCGGAATTGAGCCGCATCGCCTTTAAGGAATTGGAGCACACCAGCTCGGCAAAGCCTTCGTAATGGTGTGCCGGCGAATATTTCTCCGGCTTCATCTCGTACAGTGTCACCGCAATGCCCCGGTTTGCCAACGCCCATGCAGCCTCGCAGCCTGCCAGTCCGGCGCCTATCACAGATACCTTGTTCATTTCTTTGCACTCGCCTCGTAGCCACAGCCCTCTTTCAGGCAGTGGATCATCTTCACCCGTCCGGTCGTCTTAAAAAGGCTGCTGCCGCAGCGGGGGCATTTTTCCGCCAATGGGATATCCCATGTCATAAAGCCGCACTTGGGATTATCCTCACAGCCGTAGTAGGTGCGTCCCGTCTTGGATTTCTTCGCCAGCACCTTTTTGCCGCAGCGGGGACAAGCGCCGGGGGTCTCCTGCTGCAGGGTCTTGGTGTTCTTGCATTCCGGAAAGCCCGGGCAGGCAAGGAACTTGCCGTACTTGCCGTGACGCACCACCATCTTGCGCCCGCACAGCTCGCACACAATGTCGGTCTCCTCATCGGGGATCTTCATTTTGGTGCCCTCCATGTTCTTCTCGGCGCTTTGCAGCATATCGGTAAAGTCATCATAAAAGTGGTGCATCATGCCCACCCATTCGGTTTTTCCCTCCTCTACCTCGTCCAGCTCACGTTCCATCTCGGCGGTAAATTTCACATCTACTATCTTGCCAAACTGCTCCTTCATCAGGCGGGTCACCGTTTCCCCTACAATGGTGGGCTTTAGCGCCTTACCGTCCCGCTCCACATAACCGCGCTGCAGTATGGTGGAAAGAGTAGGCGCGTAGGTGCTGGGGCGTCCTATCCCGTTTTCCTCCAATTCGCGGATCAGCGTTGCCTCGGTATAGCGGGGGGGCGGCTGGGTAAAGTGCTGCCCCGGCTTCAGTTCCTTCAGGGACAGGGCTTCCCCCTCCTCTAAAGGCGGCAGACCGGTGCCCTGTTCCTCCTCATTGTCCATCGCCTCGGTATAAAGGCGGGTATAGCCGTCAAACCGCACCGAAAAGCCGGAGGCCTTGAAAAGGTGTTCGCCGGCGGCAATATCGGTCGAAACGGTATCCTGCAGGCAGGCAGCCATCTGGCTGGCGATAAAGCGCTCCCATATCAGCTTATAAAGCTTATACTGGTCGGAGGTCAGACTGTCCTTGAGCTTCATCGGAGACAAGTCGATCATGGTCGGACGGATCGCCTCGTGACCGTCCTGCGCATTGGATTTGGAACGGAAGGTACGGGGCTTTGGCAGCGCATAGCTGTCGCCGTAGGTGCGCTTGATGTAATCATGCGCAGCAGAAAGCGCCTCATCGGAAATGCGCAGCGAGTCGGTTCTCATATAGGTGATTAAACCTACTGCCCCCATATCCGGCAAATTGATGCCCTCATAAAGCTCCTGCGCCACCTTCATGGTGCGCTTTGCCTGAAAGCCAAATCGACGGGAGGCGTCCTGCTGCAGGGTAGAGGTAATAAAGGGCGGCGCAGGGTTTTTCTGGCGCGTGCCCGTTTTGATGCTTTTGATAATGAACGGTTCTTTTTCGGCGGAGGTCTTCAGGGCGTTTACCTGCTCTGCGGTAGAGATCTCGCACTTTTTTCCGCCGGTACCGTAGTATTTTGCCGTAAAAGGTTTCGCACTTACGCCCTGCTTCGCCAGCAGCGCCTCCAGTGTCCAGTATTCCTCGGGCTGAAAGGCTCGGATCTCGTCCTCGCGGTCAGCAATCAACCGTACCGCCACCGACTGCACCCGACCGGCAGAAAGCCCCTTGCGGATCTTTTTCCACAGAAAGGGGCTGATCTCATAACCTACAATGCGGTCCAGCACACGGCGCGCCTGCTGCGCATCTACCAACTGCTGGTCAATGCAGCGGGGGTGTTCCATGCCGTATTTGATGCCGGACTTGGTGATCTCATTAAAGGTCACACGGTTCGGCTGTTTTTCGTCCAGCTTCAAAAGCTGCGCCAAATGCCAACTGATCGCCTCGCCCTCACGGTCAGGGTCGGTCGCCAGATATACATAATCGCTTTTTTTTGCCTCGGAGCAGAGCTTTTTGATCAGCTCGCCCTTGCCCTTGATGTTCTCATAGTTCGGGGCAAAATCATTTTTTACATCAACGCTCAAACGGGACGCCGGCAGGTCGCGCACATGTCCCATTGAAGCCATCACTTCATAGTCGGGGCCCAGATATTTCTGAATGGTGTGCGCCTTGGCGGGGGATTCTACGATCACTAATTTGGACAAATCTTATCACCTGTATATTCTTAAAATTTCGTTTTCTCTCAGTGGTTCACCGGCTGAAGCGGTGTCCCGCATGGATTTTGATGATACCAAAGATCTCAAGCTGAGTCAAGACCGAAAGCGTCTCCGGCACCGAAAGTCCCGTAGCAGCTACCACATCATCGGCAGACATCGGCTCACTGCTCAGGGCGTTCAGCACCGTGCGCTGACTCGTATTCAGCGTCTCCAGCATATCGTCCTCCCGCTGTCTGGGCACCGCTATTGCCGGTTTTTTGCGGCTCGGGGCAGACATTTTTCCGCATAACGAAAGTTGCTCTGCCACCGGTTCTCCAGTCGGAGCGGCGGCGTGGTACCTCAGCAGGTCATACTCCTCCAGAATGTCCTCGGCATCTCGCACCATTACGGCGCCCTCTCGAATCAGCCAGTTGGGAGCGGCGCTCATACGGCTATCCACATTGCCGGGCACGGCAAAGACGTCTCTGCCCTCGGTCATCGCAAAGCCGGCAGTGATTAACGATCCGCTGCGCCGTTCTCCCTCCATCACCAGCGTTCCGTGGCTCAGTCCCGCTATGATGCGGTTACGAATGGGAAAATGGTAGGCATTCGGCTCCGCATGGGGCGGAAATTCCGTTACCACGGCGCCGCCGCTCTGCAGAATTCTCTTCTTCAGTTCGCGGTTTGCCGCAGGATAGGTCACATCAATGCCGCAGCCCTGCACCGCTATGGTGCGTCCGCCCGCCTCTACCGTGGCATCGTGGCAGCAGGAATCAATGCCGGCAGCCAGACCACTTACTGTCACTACGCCTTGCCGTGCCAGCCCCGCCGAGATGCTGCGTACCGTCCGGCTGCCGTATTCGGTGCAGCGGCGGGTCCCCACTACTGCAATACACAATATGTCATTCAGGTCTTCCCAATGACCAGCAACATACAATACCGCCGGCGGACTGTAAATGTTCCGAAGCCGTTCAGGGTACAAATCGTCCTCCGGCGTTAGGATCCGAACCCCGTTCTTTTCACAGAATTCCAGTATCTCGCTCGGGTCGAAGCGTCTCGCTTCATTCACCCGCCGCAGCTCCTCTGCATTCACGCCCTGCTGCCGCAGCAGCCGCTCCTCTGTGCTGAATAGACAGGTGGGCGAGTGCCACTTTTCCAGTGCCTTGGCAGCCTTCACTGTTCCAAAGCCATATGCCATTTGAAACCGCATCCAGTCTGTGACCGCCATCTCGCTCCCCACCTTTCCTTCATTTTTCTTCTATCTTTCCGGCGGCACGGCTCCATTTTGTCTCGGAGCGACCCTCCGCTTCGCTGCGGGCACTCCTCGCTCATTCCGCCGCGCCGCCCGCCTTTTCATTCACTTTGGTTCTTGCTCCGGCAGGTATCCCCTACCGCTCAACTCCCACATGCACAGAGCCGCTGCAGCCGCCGCATTCAGTGATTCCGCTGTCCCGCGCATCGGGATATAAACCTCCCCGCCGCAGGCGGCAATCACCTCTCGGCTCACGCCGTTGCCCTCATTGCCGATGACGATACCCCGGCATTCCCCTATCGGCAGCCTTTGCAACGGCAGCGCCTCATGGGTCAGCGTCGCTGCATAGCAGCGTAGTCCCTGTTCTCTCCACGCAGCGATGCTCTCGGCTAAGTTTTCCACCCGCACCGTTTTCTGCCGCCAACCGCTGCCCATCGTGCTGCGAATGACCTTGGGTGAAAAAAGATCGGGGCAGTGCGCCGAAAGCACTACTGCGGCGATCCCCATAGCCTCCGCCGTCCGCAGGATCGTCCCCAGATTGCCGGGATCCTGCAACTCGTCCAGCAGCAGATAGCTGCCCGCCTGCATCGTCAATGGCTGCGTTTCCGGCATCTCCCCCACCGCAAAAATCCCCTGTGGGTGCTCGGTATCGGAGATATATGCTGCCAGTTCATTGGAGATGGAAAAGCAACGCTGCACCAAGCCCTGCAGTGTAGCCGCTTCGGGATAGCGCTCGCCGTCATCGCTTATCAGCAGCGTCCGCAGCACAATACCACTCTTTGCCGCGTCCAGCACCAGCCGTGCACCCTCAAGCACAAAGCAGCCGGTCTCCTCCCGCCGCTTCCGACTGCCGGAAAGCCTGCGGTATTCCTTGATGAGCGCATTTTCGCGCGAGGTCAGCCGTTCCATCTTTTTCCTCCCTTTGGAAATGCTCTTTTTTTCTTTATACCCTAAGTCAGCTTCAAATGCAAGAAAATTTTTTGATTGTTTCATTTTCTGACAAAAAAGCCCGCCCGACCTTGCCTTAGCAAAATCGGGCGGAACGCTATACTTTTTACAGAGCAGCCTTTGCCTTTTCGGTCAGTGCGGTAAAGGCAGCAGCATCATTGATCGCCAGCTCGGAGAGCATCTTGCGGTTCAGGTTGATGCCGGCTTTCTTCAAGCCGTTCATGAACTGGGAATAGTTCATACCGTTCAGCTTGCAGGCAGCGGAAATACGGGTGATCCACAGGCGGCGGAAATCACGCTTCTTCTGCTTACGGCCGATGTAAGCATAGTTGCCGGACTTCATAACAGCCTGTTTCGCCATCTTAAAGCGCTTGCTCTTTGCGCCAAAATAGCCCTTCGCCATCTTCAGGGTCTTTTTTCTTCTCTTGCGGGTCATCAACGCTCTTTTAATACGAGCCATATCTTTTTACCTCCGTATCATATCTACTGTAAATGTTGTTGGTGGGGATCAGGTGTTGGGCATCAGCAGCTTCAGCGCACCGACATTGGTCTTATCGGCATAGGTGCCCTTGCGCAGATTTCTCTTGCGCTTGGTAGACTTCTTGTTCAGGATATGAGACTTGTAGGCTTTGGCTCTCTTGACCTTACCGTTTTTGGTCAGCTTAAAGCGCTTTTTAGCACCGGTGTGGGTTTTCAGCTTGGGCATTTTATTTTCCTCCTAAATGTTATTACTGCTTATTGGCAGGGGCGGGCTTCGCATTCATAAACATGATCATACTGCGGCCCTCCAGCTTGGCGGGCTTCTCCACGTTGCCTGCATCGGCGCACGCCTCGGCAAAGCGTTGCATGATACCGTACCCCAGCTGGGAATGTGCCATCTCACGGCCGCGGAAGCGAATCGAAACCTTCACGCGGTTGCCGGAAGCAAGGAACTTCTTGGTCTGGTTTACCTTGGTATCAAAGTCGTGGGTATCAATGTTCAGGGAAAGACGGGTTTCCTTCACCTCGATGGTTTTCTGGTTCTTCCGGGATTCCTTTTCACGCTTGGCCTGCTCAAACCGGTATTTGCCGTAATCCATAATGCGGCAAACCGGCGGCTGCGCCTGCGGCGCGATCTTTACGAGATCCAGGCTCTTTTCCTGCGCCATATTGTAGGCATCGCGGGAGGACATAATCCCCAGCTGCTCACCATCAGCACCGATCACACGGACCTCTTTATCGCGGATCTCTTCATTGATCTGCAGTTCTTTGTTTGCGATTGCAAAGCACCTCCTGACTAAATGGGTTGTGATTCTCCGATGTTCTCTGTAAATAAAAAGCACGGACATTACATCAATCGTCCGCGCCAAAAGAACGCAAGCCTCCCGTATGATACGGGCCTTGCCTCTATTGACCATGCCTGCAACCGATGTGCGGCAGGTGAGAACGATCATGTTCTGCTTTCTTTACTCGCTTATCATACCAAATCTCTCTCCCCCTGTCAAGGGGGGATTTATGTTTTTCATCGTTTCTCAAAGCACTTTTAGGAAAGGGCTTGACCGAAAGCTGATTTGCAGTCCGCTGTTCGCTTGACCGAAGGGAAATACTGTCTTTGCTTACCGGTCCTTCCCGCAGTCCGTTACAGCTCCACCTTCACTGCTTTTCCCAGGTGGAACGAGTAAAGGATCGCCTCTGCCACCGGCAGCCCCAACTGCCGCCGCACCATTGCGGCATACAGCCTGAGCTGCAAAGCGTAACGCTCCGGCAGTTCCTCCGGCTCCTTGATGCGATCGGTCTTGTAGTCCAGCAGTACGGCATGGTCGCCCTCTATCAGCACGGCGTCCACGGCACCCATCACCAGAGTGGCAGCAGGCACCGTCAGCGTTTCGTCGATTGCCGCCAGTTCCTCCGGCGTAAATTCCTGCAAAAAGCGCATCTCACGGTAAATGCGGTCAGCGCGCAGCATTCGTTCTCCCAGCGGAGAGTTGATCAGCTTTTTAAGCGTATCCGGCTCCACCAGATCGCCGTCCTCCCGGTAAAGGTACCCCTCTGTCACCAGTCGGGCAAGCTCACCCTTCGGGTCGTCCCGCAGCGCCGCAAGGTCGGCAAACTGCATGGCACGGTGGGCGGCATTGCCCCGCTCCGTCGCCGTTGCCTCCTGCCGGGTCAAGCACTTGGGTCTGCGCCGCAGCAGATATCTTCCTCTTGCAGCACGCTCCGCCAGTTCACTCACTGCTACCCGTCGGGGCGTCACGGTGTCGGCACGGTAGGGATACTCATACGCCAATGCCGCAGTCAGCTTCTCCAGCTTTTCCTGCTCCGGCGCAGGCAAAGCCTTCTCCGTCTCATCATGCTGCATGGCAATTGCGTCCTCCTGCTGTTCCCACGGTGTTAAAAGCCGGAGGTCCAGTTCCTCCTCGCAGCACACCGCACCGCGCAGCCAGTCCCAACTGCTTGTCGCAGCGCAGGCACTCCAGCCGTAGTGCTCCGTTTCAGAGGCGTCGCTCTTTTCCATGCCCTGCGCCGCCTTACTGCCGGAAGCCACCAGATACAGCTTTTCTCTGGCACGGGTCAGCGCCACATACAAAACCCGCATCTCCTCCTGCAGCCGCAGCTTTTGGTTTTTGATTTGAACCGCCGTCAATGGCAGCGTTTTATGCTGGCGCATGGTATAGTTGTCCCGCAGCTTGCAGGCAAATCCCAGTTCGCGGTCCATGGCAATATCGGTGCTCTCTCTCCCACGGCTGAAGCGCTCCCCGCAGCCCACTAAAAATACCACAGGGAATTCCAGTCCTTTGCTGTGGTGAATGGTCAGGACGCTGACTGCGTCTCCCTGCGCAGGGGCAGCGCTTTGCAGATGCAGTCCCCGCTCCACCATGCGGCGCAGGTATTCGGCAAAATCGCTTTCTCCCCGTCCCTCCGCCTCATGCTCGGCGGCGTGCATCTGTAAAAGGCGCAGGTTGGCGACTGCCGCCTCGCCCTCCGGCAGCACACGGCACTTATCGGCAAATCCGGTCACCTCACAAATCTCCCGGATCATATCGGCAGCGGACAGCTCCTGCAGCCTGCCGCGTAACAGCGCATAGTCCCTCAGGAAGTCCCCGAATTTTGCATTCTCAGGTGTTTTTTTCAGCAGGTTGCGGTACAGTCGCTCCCGCCGTCCGGCTTGACGCAGCACCGCCAGATCATCGCTGGTAAAGCCGTACATCGGGCTGGTCAGTACCTCGGCAAGCTCTATATCCAGCATCGGGTTTGCCAGCACCGCCAGATAGGAAAGGACGATCTTTACCTCTCTTGTCTCCAGCAGGTTCTCATTCTTGGTGCTGCGCGCCCCAACGCCCCGTTCCAGCAGGGCATCTATGTAGATCTGATCGCGGTTTTTGGCGTTCCGCATCAGAATACAAATATCCCCCGGTCGTACCGGTCGGCGCGCGCCGTTCTCCTCTACCGTAAAACCCTCCCGCAGCAGCCGTACGATTTCCCGTGCCACCTCGGCAGCCTCGGCACGGCGGTAGTCATCGGCACGGGTAGAGCTGTCTCCCGTAATGACCATCGCCGTCACCGGTCTCGGTACTCCGTAATCATACGGCAGAGAAGCCACCAGCTCGTCCTCCGGCAGGTATTCCATGCCGGCAGCAGCCTGTGTCATAATCTGCCGGAACAACCGGTTGATAAAGCCTGTGATCTCCCGGCGGGTGCGGAAGTTGGCGTTCAGCGCTATCTTGGCAGGAAACACCTTGTCGTCCACAGGAAAATAATCGGCACGCTTTTCCAAAAAGTTTTCGGGGCATGCCTCACGGAAGCTGTAAATGCTCTGCTTGACATCGCCCACCATAAAGCGGCTCCCCCCGCCTGCCGTCAGCGCTCTGAAAACCTGCTCCTGCAAAAAGCTGGTGTCCTGATATTCGTCCAGCATGATCTCGGTATAGCGGCTTCCCAGCGTCTTTGCCAATGCCGTCGGCGTTCCGTCCGGCTGTACCAGCAGCGCCAGGGTATAGTGCTCCAGATCGCTGTAATCCAGTCGTCTGCGCTCCCGCTTGGCAGCAATATAGCGGGTGTCAAATTCCAGCATCAACTCCCGCAGCCGTTCCATCAGCGGCGAAAGCGCCGTCTGGTCGGCACGGTACTGCGCTGCGTCCATCAGGTAAATATCGGTTTTCAACTCCCGTACCATAACCACCGCCGACCGGCGCAGCTGCCGGATCTTTTCCTTGGCTGCAAGGTCGATCCACTTTTTACGGGGGAAATCCGGAAAGCTCGCCTGCAAAATCCGCTCGGTCTGGGTATCCCAGTCGTCCTCCGAAACGCTTTGCATCAGGCGCTGCAGCATGGCAAGGTCGTCCCGCAGCAGCGTGCCGATGATATCCCGCAGCAGCTCGTCCTCGCTTCCTGCCAGAAGCGTCCGGCATTCCCCGATGAGATTGACGGCATGCTGCAGGGTCTCAGAGGCGGAAAGCCGCAGCATGTCGCACCACGCCGTTTCCTCCAGCGGCGTTTCGGCGTCGGCTTTAATGTGCTCCTGCGCCCAGCTGCGGTAAAAGGGGTGGTTGCGCAAAAAGTCGTAAAGCTGCAAAAGCGCCTGCGTCACCCCATAGTCGCTGCGGCTGCCGGAAAACAACTCCATGAGCCGCATGAAGTCCGGATCGCCTTTTTCGTACTCCTCGTCCAGCAGCGCCTCCAGCACCGCCGACTGTATCAGTTCACTTTCTCCCTCCCTGCCCAGCTTCATATCGCCGGGCAGCCCCAGCTCCTGAAAATTCTCCCGGATCAGCCGGTAGCAGAAGGCATGTATCGTGCAAATTTCGGCATTGCCCAGCAAAAGGCTCTGGCGGCGCAGTGCCCTATTTTCCGGCTCCTGCTCCATCTTTTCATACAGCCTTTGGGCAATACGCTGCCGCATCTCCTCTGCAGCGGCATTGGAAAAGGTCACAATGAGCAGCCGGTCAATATCCACCGGCGCTTCCCAGTCGGTAATGAGGTTCAGCACGCGCTCGGTCAGCACGGCGGTTTTTCCGCTGCCTGCCGCCGCCGACACCAGCAGATCACCGCCCCGTGTACGGATCGCCTGGCTTTGAGGCCTTGTCCATTTTCGCTCGCTCATTGTCCTTCCTCCTCTCCGCCCAGCTCCCTATGGCAGCCATCGGGCTTATTGTTGTTGCAAAGCCCCGCATAGGGACAGTAGCCGCAGGGGTCGTTTCCTCCGCCCCGTGCCGGCAAGGGCGCCACCTTACCGGCAAGCAGCTCGGTCCCCATTCCGGTTATATTATCGTAAACGGTCTCCCGCAGCTTTTCAAAGGCCTCGCGGCTGTAAACCCGCGATGCCTTGGAAAGTTCGCCCTTCTGGGTCAGTGCCGCCGGGATATATACCCCCGCCAACTCCTGCTCCATGGCGCGCAGCACCGTTTCGTCCTCCAGCAGCATGCCCTTCATGCGCAGCGCCTTGCTAATGGCTTCCTCCACCCCCTCCTCGGGGAGATCCGCAGTGGTATTTACCGCCTCCAGCCGGCTGGGGAGGTACAATACGCCGGCAGGCTGCGGTGTGCCGAAGCGGTGTCCCTCATCGCCGCAGGCGGCGTAGAGGTAGATGAGCATCTGCATATTCAGTCCGTAGGACACCTCTTCAAATTTGAATTCCTTGGTGCCGGATTTGTAGTCGATGACCCGCAGGTAGTCGCCGTCCGTCCCGTGGTACAGGTCAACACGGTCGATGGAACCGCGCAGCAAAATCGGGGTACCGTCCTCCGCCGCAAGACGGGGGGACGCCACCTCTCCGTCCTCCCCGACCGAGACCTCGGTAGCGGCGGTAAAGAACTCGCTCTGGGCAAATTCGGCAGCAAGGTGCCGCACAATAACTCCCAGCATCAGCCGCAGGCGGTCAAACTGGTAGCGAAATCGAGCTGTAACGGCATCAGGGTTCAGTATCATTCGGTCAATGTACTCCCGAAGATAACGCCGAATGCCGCCGTCCAACTCGTCATCGGTAAGAGTGGACAGGCCATCGCTGCCGTAGCAGTTTACCATCTGCTGAAAGACATAGTGAATCGCGGAACCGGATTCAAACGGGGAAAATTCGACTCGCTGGCGCGGGCGGAGCCGCAACATTTTATCACAGAAAAAGAAATAGGGACACTGGTAGAACCGGTCGATGGCGGTAGGAGCAAGCCGAAGCTCCCTACCCAGCAGGGCGCGGGCATTTTCGGGGGTAATGCCGGCTGCCGGAAGATCGGCGGCGGCACGGGTCAGCGCCTTGGGATAGTCCCCCTCACCCAGCCGCTCCAGAAGCGCCGACAGCAGCGCCTCCTCCTCGGGGCGGCGCCCCAGTGCGGCAGCGCAGCGGCTCTTGGCGGTCGTTCGGTTCACCACCCAAAAATCGAGCGGCATCTGTTCTGTCGGCTCCGCTGTAATGTTCAAGGGGCGAATCGTCCGCAAAAGATAGCTTGCCGGCGCCAAAGCAGTATCCCCTGCAATGCTGCGGCGGGCATAGGTAATATAAAGCCGCTGGGCAGGGGCGGTAAGCGCCGAGTACAGCACAAACTGCTCCCGCAGGGCGCTCTCCGTTCCGATGACCGGCAGCTCGGTGCCGCGGGCATTCAATTCCTCCCTTTCGCGGGCGGAAAAAAGTCCTGCCGTTTTTCCGACAGCGGGGAACACGCCCTCATTGACGCCGAGGACGAAAACCGCACGGGGCGACTGCAGGCGCACCCGGTCGCTTTCCGCCAGAAGGACATGATCGACAGTATTGGGCACGCTGCCCAGATCAATGCGGGAAAGCGCCAGCCGGAACAGGTCGCTCCACTCCCGTGCCGAAAGAGTTTTCCCGGTGTAAAAATCGCTCATCAGGTCCAGCACATCGACAATGCAGTTCCATTGGCGGTCGATTGCTTCCCGCTCCGCCATCTCACAGCCGGCAGTCAGGTGGGTCAATGCATCGGCGGCGGCAACATAGCGGTACACCGCCGTGGCAAAGCCGACACCGTCAGCGCTTCGCAGCGCCTGCCGCAGTACCTCCAGCGGCTCCATGACTATCCTGCGGGCAGCCTCAATTTTGGCAAGCTCTGCAGCATAGTCCTCCGCCGCAGCGTCGGATAACCCCTCCGGATTGGCAGTGAAGGAGCGCAGCCAGTCTTCCCCGCCGATATTCCACACAAAGCAGTAATTCTCCAGTTGACCCGCCTGCTGGGGATCCAGCCCCGAAGCGGCGGAGCGTGCAAGCCGCAGTACCGCAGCGGTCTTTATGCCGCCGACTGCCGCCTCCAATGCAGTGAGGATATAAAACGGCAGCGGAGCAAGCAGGATATTCTGCTTTTCGCCGCAGAAATAGGGCAGTTGATATTCCTCCAGTACCGTTTTGGCGTTGCGGTACCGCTCCATATCCCGGCACAGTATAACGCAGTCCCGATAGCGGCAGCCCTCCTGCCGCACCAGCCGGCTGATCTCCGCTGCAGCAAAGCGCATCTCCTCATAGACTGTCGGCGCTTCGATGAGCCGCAGGGCGTCCCCCGTTACCGGAGCGACGGTTCCGGGGTCGGTAAATGCCTGCCGCAGCGCAGCAAGATCGGGGCTGTTTTTGTGGCGTTCATCGCCGGTTAGGAAAAGCGGCTCCTCGCATGCGCACCTGTGCGCCCCCGCATACGCGCGCAGGCGCAGGAGGAATTTTTTTTGATAAAGGAAGATGTCCTCACCGGGGTCGAGAGAGGGGCAGGTCATCGAGAGGGTGAGCTGCGAAGCGGAGAGAAGCATCTGCTCCAAAAGGGCGCGCTCGCTGACCGAAAAATAGTCGAAGCTGTCAACCCAGATATGTTTGCCAGTGAACCAGTCCTTTTCGGCGGCACGCTGCAGGGCAAGGGTCAGCTCGTCCAACGGGTCGTGAAAGCGCTGTTCCACCAGCGCAGCAAACGCCTCATAGATAAGGGACATATCCCGCAGCTTTTCGCCCAAAGCGCCGACGGTCTGCTCTGCCAGCTCCGCTACGCCCTGCGGCGTGATACCGGCACGCTTGAAATCCGCCACTGTTTGCAGCATATCGCTCAAAAAGCCGGTATAACCTGCCTGACGACGGTAAATACCGAGCTGTTCCTGTACCTCATCAATGGCTTCCCGCATCAAAAGGGCACGGCTGACCTCATCAAGGGGGCGGCTGGTCAGACCGCCGCACTCCCGAAAGATATTTTCCGCAAGCCGCGGAAAGCTGAGCAGTGTGATATACTGCTGTTCCTCGCCGGTAAACAGGGCGCTGACACGGCGCTCCATCTCGAAGGAGGCATGCTCCGGCACCAACAGCAGGACGCTCTGCTGCCGTGCGGCGGCTTCTCTTATCTGGCGCAGCACCTCGGTGGTTTTTCCGGCACCGGCTTCGCCTAAAATCATTCGCAGCATAGGAAAACTCCTTTCAGGGGTGGTTCGGTGGAGAGAGCTAAGGGAACACTGATGGGAACCGGAAAGACCGCCCGCAGGGC